>TARA_R110000751_G_scaffold2470_3_pt1 | contig 207481 bp, 194 predicted proteins | sample TARA_R110000751 | Tara Oceans TARA_R110000751 (sample SAMEA4398001) | marine metagenome | biome: Polar Biome; feature: [MES] marine water layer (ENVO:01000295) within the mesopelagic zone...; material: water (ENVO:00002006), including particulate matter (ENVO:01000060) such... | reverse complement strand
TATCGAGAAGTTTTATAAAAAAAGAGTTCTCGATACAAAATTGCAGAAAAAGCAATGTCACTCGAACTGACGGAACGATAATAAACACATCGTCATACTGAACTAGTTTCAGTATCACATAAATTAAAACATAAAAGTGTAGTTTGCGCCAATTAAAACAGAGCAAAGAAAACATAACGTCACTTCGAGTGATTTGTGAAGCATGATCAAATTGTATCGAGAAGTTTTATAAAAAAAGAGTTCTCGATACAAAATTGCAAGAAAAGCAATTTCACTCGAACTGATGACATAGAAATAATCGTAACATCATACTGAACATGTTTCAGTATCAAATAATTAAGAAAATATTACTAAGCAAATAAAAACACTTAGCAATACCAATACATAACAAGATGACTATAGATTTCAACAAAAACAATGACGGTCTAGTACCAGCAGTAATCCAAGATGCCACAACAAAAAACGTTTTGATGTTGGGTTACATGAACGAGGAAGCATTCAATAAAACAAAAGTCACTAAATTAGTTACTTTTTTTAGTCGCACAAAAAACAGATTATGGACTAAAGGGGAAGAAAGTGGAAACGTATTGAACCTAGTTGATATTAAGCTTGATTGTGATAACGACACCTTACTAATACAAGTTAATCCAAAAGGACCAACATGTCATAAAGGGTCTGATACGTGTTGGAATGACGCTAATTCTGAAAATTTCGGTTTTATTTCAAAATTAGAAAATACTATTGAAAGTAGAGTGGCAGCCGGTAATACAGAGAAATCTTATGTGGCGTCGTTATTTGCTTCAGGAATTAATAAAGTAGCACAAAAGGTGGGTGAAGAAGCTGTAGAAGTTGTTATTGAAGCAATGGATAACAAAGACGATTTATTTTTAAGTGAAAGTGCAGATTTACTGTTTCATTATTTAATGTTATTGCAAGCTAAAGGGTTTAAGCTTAATGATGTTGTGGATGTTTTAAAAGGAAGAGAGAAGAAGTAAATATAAGAACTGTCGCTAATTTTTTAGCGACAGTTTATCTAATTATAAAATAGAAAGTTTAATCGTGCATTAGAACCACGTAAAACCGTTATGTGTTATAACTTAGGTGTGTTTTTTATTATTGCTAATGTTTGCTCTAGCCAATCTTTACCAAAATCTAAAGCAAATTCTGGAGTGACACCTTTCCCTTCGTAAGCTATGTACTTATTAAAATTCATATCTGTTGGAGTAATATTAAAATTACCAGAAGGGGTATTGTAGTTGTAACCATAATTCATTCCGTAAGCAATAATACCGCGAGTGGTCTGTCCTAAATGTTTCGCGTTTTTTAATGCTTTTAGTTTTAAAGTAAATTGCTCACCATTACTTCCTGTAAAGCAATTGGTTAAAATATAAACGTTCTTCTTTTTTAATAATTTTAAAAAGGGATCAGATAGTTTACTGTTTCCACCAGCATTACTTCTTAAATCCACAATTACATTTGTAGCGCTTAGCTCTTTTTTCGCTTTAGCATAAAAGTCTTTAAACGCTTTTCGATTAGATTTACTAAACGAACTAAAGTTACCAAAATACAAATATTGAGTATCTGGTGTTAATTGTCTAAACTCCCAGTTAGATTGGTCTTTTATAGGTAATTCTTCGTTATTAGTGTTGCTTACTTTTTTATATATCCAAAGTCTTCCATTTTCAAAAGATATACTTTTAACAAACCCAGGAGTTCTAGTGCTTGGGTTATAGTAAAACAAATTATATTTTATTCCTGCAGTGTGCGTAGCATAAATTATTATTTGTCCAGCGTCCCATTGGTTTAGGTTGCTTTTTAAAACAACACCTACTAAGGTATCACTATCTTTTTGTTGGTAAATTCCAATTTTAAGATCGTCACCATAATTATAAACACCTTCTAGTTCTTCATCATTTTTTTTAGATAATTCGGCCTTCAAATCGTTTAAATTATATTCCGTTTTTGGATGATTTTTAAAAGCATTACTTGCTTTAAAGTCATTTAGTTTTAAAGTATCTTTTAAGTCTTCCTTATTAATAGGTGTTTTAGTATAGCTTAATGAGGCATGCACATCATTAACTAAAACCATTTGTTGTAATAACATTTTATAGCAATCCTCTATTAAAATCGGCTGCTTCATTTGGTTAGATAAGTTTGTGTAAGTATTTTCAAATTGGGTTGCTTTCTCACCTTTAATTTGCGTTTTAAAAGAAGGCATTGCTTTTATTTTTTCAACAATAAAATCTAAATCGGTTTTACAGTCGCAAGTTTCGGTTTGAGAAAAAGTAAGCTGAATAGAAGCTAAAAAAAGAACTAAAATTAATGTGAAATTTTTCATTGTAACAGGTTTTAATTGATTAAACTTTCTGAAACAAAGATAGTTTTCAAATAAAACAAAAGTCAGTATTAGTAGGTCTTTGGGGCGAAATACTATCCTGCTGTGGTGAAATTTAAAGTGCTTTTTATAGTGTCTAAATAAGTTTTGGATATTGGCACTTCTATGTTGTGCGATAGTAGTAAAAAATGTTTTCCTTTTTCGGTTTTCCAAGACTGAAAATGATAAGGATTTATTATGTACGACCGATGAGTGCGTTGTAATTCTGAAAAAGTAGTTTCTATTTTAGATAATTTATTTCTGATCAAACTTTTTTTAAGAATAGAACCAGAAATATAAAAAACCTCAATATAATTGTCTGAAGATTGTACAGCAATTAAATCGTTTAAATGAAGCTTTAAACTTTCATAATTACCTTCTCCTTTAATCTCAATTTTTTTATCCTCTAATATTTTTTCAAAATATTTTCCAAAAGCAAAACGACCAATAATTATAATTGGTAAAATAATAGCTAATGCAGGTAGTAAAAGTGACATAAGCATATAGCCTAAAGTATGTGGATTGGCTTGACCAGCGACCACAACATATAAATAATAAGACCTAGCTAAAATAACAGAAACAACAGACAGGCTTAATAAAAACAGTATTTCGTGTTTTAATAACCAATTATTTTGTGACTGTTTATAAATGTAATTTTGTAGCGGTAAAAATAGTAAGTAGGATACTGTAGCAATCAGACTATAAAAAGGTAAATACTTTAGCTTTTCTGATGTGTTAAGCTCACTTATGTCTAAAGGTTCAGTAATAAATAAAAATAAAAAAATCCATAAAGCAAGACCAAATCCAATAATAACGTGGTGTTTTAAATAAGGATCAAAGGGATATTTTAAATTCAAATTATAAAAGTTTTAAAAAGCATCAATTACATAATTGATGCTTTTGTGTGTATTGATCAGCTTTATGATATCCATCCTTTTTTAGTTGCATGATTGGCTAGCCATACTAAAGCCATTCCCACAATCACTATCATTGGTGTCATTGCATTAGCCATTTTTAGTACAAATACTAAATAATACATTTGTACTAATGCTGCAATTAACGAAATTAATAAAACATGAAAAGCCCATTTTTTTCTTATCACCAGAGCTAAACTTCCAATTGCTCCAGCAAAAACAGCTATAGCAAAAGCACCAATATACCAAGAAGGTAAGTTTGCATACATCTCTTGTTCAGCTTTTGGTAGTTGTTCTAATACTTCGTCAGTCATCATAGATTGTCCTATGTAAGCAAATACGCCTAAAAGGTTCCATATTAAGGCAATAATACTAATTACTAAAAACCACATAGGTGGTTTTTGTGAGGTTACATTTGTCATAAAGTTAGTTTTAGTTAGTTATTAAGGTTTCAAGGTATAAAATTTTTGCGAAATGATTACAAAGCAGTATTTTCGGCATTCATAAAATATCATGCAAAAAAAGTATTTCTACGTCATTACAATTCAATATTTAGGGTATAGGTTTCATGGTTGGCAAAAGCAGCCTAACTTAAAGACCTTACATTTAATGATTGACAGAACTTTAAATTTCATCTTAGAAAAAAAGAAATTTAAAACACTAACTTCTGGTCGTACAGATGCTATGGTAAGTGCAGAGAGTGCTGCTTTCGAGTTGTTTTTAGAAGAGCCTATTGATGATTTTGAAGCATTTATGGCATTGTTTAATTACAATCTACCACAAGATCTTCGCGCTTTGACAATTAAAGAGGTGGATAGTAAATTTAATATTATTCAACATTCTAAAATAAAAGAGTATTTATACGTTTTTGCATTTGGCGGTAAGTTTCATCCGTTTTGTGCACCAATATTAACTACAATTTTAGATCCTTTAGATATTGAGTTAATGAAAAAGGCAGCGAGACTGTTTGAAGGAGAACATTTTTTAAAACACTATTGTTATAGACCAACAGATAATGGTATATATAATAGGACTATTTTAAAATGCGAAATTGTTGAAAACACGATTTATACAGCAAACTTTTTTCCAGAACAAAGTTATATACTGCGTGTAAAGGGAAAGGGGTTTATGCGTAATCAAATCCGTTTAATGATGGGAGCATTGATTGAAATTGGTCAAGGTAAACGCACATTAGCAGATATTGAAGCCAGTTTAAAACCAGATTTTGAAGGTCATAATCACTACATAGCTCCTGCTTCTGGATTAATTTTAAAGGATATCGAGTTCGAGTAAAAGTTATCAAATTCTTCATAATTTCTACATTTTAACACTATTTTAATATAAAAACCTCTGTTTTATAGGTGTTTGTTGAAATTCTATAACATTCTTAAAAAATCATATAACATGCCAACTGGATTAGTGTTGCATCTTTGTATCAAAGAAATTAACAACATTAAAAACAGAACACATGAATTATTTGAATATGCAAGATGAGAAAATACTACCTGTAGTTGTAGAGTTAAATACGTTACTAGCAGATTATAATATATACTACCAAAAATTAAGAAGCTTCCATTGGAATGTTTTAGGAAAAAACTTTTTTGATTTACATGAAAAATTTGAAAACATGTACAACGAAGCAAAATTAAAAGTAGATGAAATAGCAGAACGCATTTTAACTTTAAGACACCACCCAGTAAGTAAATTTAGTGATTATTTAAAAATTTCGTCACTATCCGAAGCCTCAAGCATGATTACTGATCAAGAAATGATAGAGGAACTACTAAATGACCACAAGACGATGTTAGCGCAAATGTCTCAAGTACTTAGTAAAGCGGAAGAAGCAGGAGATGAGGGAACAATTGATTTAATTGGTGCATACATTAGAGAGCTTGAAAAATCAAGTTGGATGTTAAACGCTTGGTCTAAAAATACCTCAGAGCAACTAAAAAAAGTAGTAACTACCAGTTAATTAAAAGTTTAAAACTATTACATCTTAATTAACTTAATAAAACAATATGAAATCTCAATTATCAGAAGCATACAACCTATTAATCGACAAGTTAGAATCTTGGTTTAATGCTATAGTATCCAATATACCAAATCTAGTTTTAGCCATAGTTGTATTAGTAGCAGCTTATTTTATAGCTAAATATGTAAATAAATATGTTACAAAATTAGTATCTAGAAAAATTCAGCAAAACTCTATTACTAACATGATAGGTAGTCTATCATCGGTAGTTGTCGTATTAGCAGGACTGTTTTTGGCCTTAGGTATTTTAAACTTAAGTAAAACTTTAACCTCTTTACTAGCAGGTGCTGGTGTTGCAGGTTTAGCAATTGGTTTAGCATTGCAAGGGACATTATCTAACACGTTTGCTGGTATTGTATTGTCTTTTAGAAAAAAAATACAAATTGGGCATTGGGTAGAAACCAATGGGTTTTCTGGAGAGGTTATAGATATTAATTTAAAAGATTTTACCATAAAGGAAGCTGACAATAACATGGTGATAATCCCAAATAAGATGATCCTTGACAATCCCATGAAAAATTACACCTTAACCACTAAAATGAGAGTTTTCTTGGAATGTGGAGTAGGTTATGAATCGGATTTAGATCATGTAGAACAATTAACTAAAGCAACCATTTGCAATACATTTGATCAAATAGAAAAACCAGAAGATGTGGAGTTTTACTACACAGAATATGGAGGAAGCTCGATTAACTACCTATGTAGATTTTGGATAGATGCAGAAAATGCTTTAGAAAAAATGAGATCAAAAAGTAAAGCTATAATTGAAATAAAGAAAGCTTACGACAAAGAAAATATAAACATACCATTTCCAATTAGAACACTTCAATTTGATAACAAACTATCATTTGATGTGCCTAAGGAAACCGAGAATTCATTCTCAAACAATTAAAAGTAAAGCGCTTTTAGTTTAGTATTAATCATTAAAAACCAAAAATTATGTTACGTTGGACAATCACATTTATTATTATCGCAATTATCGCTGGAATCTTAGGATTTGGTGGAATAGCAGGAGCATCTGCAGGAATTGCTAAAGTATTATTCTTCATTTTTTTAGTGTTATTTGTATTGACACTATTAAAAAAAGCTTAAAACTAATAAAAAACTAATCAGCTTTTAACTGATATTTTAAGCAAAAATAAGTAAGCTGATTAGTTTATTAAACCGTTAAAACCTAAAGCAATGAAAAAACTTTTATATACATTTCTAATCCTATTTTCACTTTCAATAGCTGTAACAGGATGCAGAGAAGAAAACAAAACGACTGAAGAAAAAGTTGAAGAAACTATGGACGACATAGACGACAATCTAGAGGACGCCTCAGATGATGTTGATGATGCTATGGATGATGTAGAAGAAGAAATTGAAGAAATAGAAGAATAAAATAACCACTAACAACCAAAACAATGAAAAAACTAGCACACACATTTATCTTGTTATTTTCAGTATCACTACTGTTAACAGGATGTAGAGAAGAAACTACAGGAGAAAAAGTTGAAGACGCAGTAGAAAACGTTGCGGACGATGTAGAAGATGCTGTAGATTAAAACAAATAAAAATAGCTAAGAAAAAGAAAAAATTAATTAATATATTTTAAATGTATTTGATTAATAGCAACAAAAGTCCTAATTAATTTTAGGACTTTTGTATTTTTAAACCACATCACAAATTTATGAGCATTAAACTAGCAATAGAGTTTCTTAAAAAATTAGAAAAAAATAATAATCGCGAATGGTTTGCAGATAACAAACCAGAGTATGATAAGGCGTTAAAAGCAACTAAATTGGTTTTTAATGACATATATTCAAAAATGCAAGTGCATGATGAACTTGATAAAATGAAGCTGTTTAGGATTTACAGAGACGTGCGTTTTTCTAAAAATAAATTACCTTACAAAAATAATTTTGGAGGTACGTTCCATCGTGTTAAACCAAGATTAAGAGGTGGATATTATGTGCAAATACAACCAGGAAATAATTTTATTGCCTGTGGTTTTTGGGATCCTAGCAAAGAGGATTTGTTAAGAATTAGAAAAGAATTTGATATGGATGATTATGAGATTAAATCAATCATTAATGATTCAAAATTTAAATCTGTTTGGGGAACACTAAAAGGTGACGAACTAAAAACAGCTCCAAGAAATTTTGACAAAGATCATGAAGCTATTGATTTAATTAAGAAAAAGCAATACATATTTTCTATACAATTTACAGACGCAGAAGTCATCTCAGAAGACTTTGCTCAAAAGGTCAATGACTATTTTAAAACCATTAGACCCTTTTTTGATTATATGAGTGATGTATTAACTACAGACTTAAATGGTGTGTCTTTAATACAAGATTAAGCAACTTCTGTAACCGTATATTTAGTGCCATTAAATTCAAAAGTGTCACCTGCAGACTTTTGTTTTAATAATTGCCCAATAGGTGATTGTAATGAAATGGCATAATAATCTTGATTATCAATTTGGATTTTACCAGCACTAATGGATATAAAAAAGTGAAGACTGTCCGTCTTAACTAAGCTTCCTAAAGCTGCACTAGTACTTAATAAATTGGCTTTTACTAATTTTAAATAATCTTGGGTTTTTCTAGCATCGTTTAGATAACCCATATTTTTTTCTAAATCATTTAAAAGTTTACCGTTTCCAGAATCATCATCATCAGAGCCTCCTTTATCATTACTCTCTATAGACTCTTTTATAAGGTCTATTTCGTTTTTATAATCTGTAATGCGTTTTTCTACCTGTTCGTTACAAATTTGCAGAAGTTGTTGTTTTATTGTCATTGGTTATATTAAACTGCTTTTAGTATTTCTGGTTTTTCAAATAGCTGAATATTACTTTGCAAACGCTGTTTTACAATGGTCATCATTCGTTTATTTAAAGCGGACGAATTTAGAATATATTTTTCATATTCTTCTGTAGTAAATTGACCAATTATCATTCCTTTTATACTATTTCTAAATTTGATGTCTTTATGGACAGCATTTTCAATATAATTTAAACGTTTTTCAATGGTTAATTGATAAAATACATTTTTATGTTTAGCTATATAATTTCTAAAAACTTGAATAAATAATTCATTTTGTAGTTTTATAATTGGTCTAAGGGTTATGTTCTGGAAACGCTCCTCATCGCTCATATTTTGACTAATAATAATACTTTTAATTATGGGTCTGATAGCTAATAATTGTGTGTCTCTGGTAGTCATAATATTTAAGTTTTATTAAAAATATTGATAATAAAGACTAATGATGGTATAGTTAAATATACTTTTTAACTGTGTTGTTAACAATCAAGATTTTTTATCTTTGATTAAAAGAAAAAAACATGAGATTTCACACTAGAAAATGGGTTAAACCCGAAGACTTAAATCCAAACGGAACATTATTTGGAGGACAATTATTAGCTTGGATTGATGAGGAAGCTGCACTTTATACAATAATACAGTTAGAAAACAATAAAGTGGTGACCAAATACATGAGCGAAATTAACTTTATGAGTAAGGCTGTTGAAGGTGATATAATTGAAATAGGTATGGAAGTTAAAAAATTTGGAAGTACCTCAATATCTTTAAATTGCGAAGTAAGAAATATGCGCACCAGAGAAACCATAATTACAGTAGATAATATTATTATGGTTAATCTAGACGAGGATGGTAATTCAAAACCACACGGAAAAACTAAAATTGAGTTTGTAAAAGATAGGTTGTCAAATTAGTATTTAAGTACATCACACTATTGCAAACTTATTTTAAATATTTTTTATCTACGTAAAAAGTACCAAAAGGCAATATGGACGCCAATAGTACAATACCAAAGACTTTATTTGACCATTTTTGTTCTGGCTTAATTAAAAAAGCTAAAGCAATGTATCCAACAAATAATAAACCATGTGGCATTCCTAATAATTGGACGTAATAATCGTCACCATCTGGAAGTCTTTTGTAAATAGCAGCAGCCATTAATAATAGGTAAGAAACACCTTCTAATAAAGCAACGATACGAAATGTTTGAAGCATAATATTTGTCTTTTTTACAAAGATAATTATTGTTTTTTTTAATTACCATTTATATAGGATTAATCATTAATTTCGTTTAAAATTAATCGTATGGATAGTACTAGAAAATCAATATTAATTGTACTTGCTTTTTTCTCTATTTACTTTATTTGGGGTTCTACATATTTGTTAAATAAAATTATGGTGTCAGAGGTCGCACCATTTTTTTTAGCTGGAATAAGATTTTTTAGTGCTGGAATATTGATTTTTATAATTGCCAAATTTTTAAAAATATCACTTAAAGCCACCAAAAGACAATTATTAAATTCAGCTTTTGCTGGATTTTTATTTTTGGTGTATGGCAATGGAGTCTTTGTTTGGGCCTTAAAGTATGTAGATAGCGGTTTTGCTGCATTAATAGCAGCTACACAACCATTATTTGTTATATTTTTAATGCGAATATTGCATGGTTCTAAAATTAAAACAAAATCTATTATTGGTGTCATTTTTGGCTTTGTAGGTATGTATCTTTTAGTAAGTCAAGAAGCATTAGCACTTAATAAGGACAGTATTATTGGAATATTAATGATATTTACATGTGTATTAAGCTGGAGTTACGGTAGTATTTTTGTTTCTAAATCTAATTTGCCTAAAAACTTTTTTGTAGCAACAGGTTATCAAATGCTTTTTGCTAGTCTTTTATTATTTATATTAAGCTTAGTTTTTAATGAGGCTTGGTTAGCGCCAACAAAATGGAGTCTAAATGCTAAAGGGTCTATGTTATTATTAATTGTCTTTGGAGGCGTTGTCGCGTTTACAGCATTTAATTACTTGTTAAAAGAGGTCGCTACAGAAAAAGTTTCTACTTCTGCTTATGTAAATCCTGTAATAGCATTGTTTTTAGGTTGGTATGTACTAGACGAGCAAATTACCATGCAATCTATAGTTGCAGCATTAACATTATTAACAGGAGTTTATTTTATTAACTCTAAGAAAAAACTAGTCATTTTTTCACGATTTAAAAAGCAATAATTAAGGCTGTTACATAAAAAAAGCTAATTAGCCTAAAGACTTAATATACAATTATTTAAAAATTTACTATCTTTGTAGCTCATTTAAGCAAGTAAACCTTTCCTTAATCTTTATTTTAAGTACTTTAGAATCGTTAAGCAGAACATAGCTTTTAATTACTTTCTGATAAATGAATTCATTTAAAACACACATTTAATAACGCTAATGGCTAAATCGCAACAAACATTTAATAAAAGTGAAAAAGAAAAAAAACGCTTAAAGAAAAGAGAAGATAAGCGCAAGAAGATGGAGGCACGTAAGCTTGACAAAGAAGCTAATGGTGGTTCTGATGGTATACAGTTTGCATATGTAGACTATAATGGTAATTTGGTAGATACTCCACCAGATCCAGAATTAAAGGAAAAGATTGATGCAGAAGAAATCGTTTTAGGTGTTCCTAAAAAGGTTGAAGGAGAGGAAGAAGATCCAGTAAGAAACGGGAAAGTATCATTTTTTGATACATCTAAAGGTTTTGGTTTTATTATCGATACAGAAAACAACGAAAAATATTTTTGCCACGTTAGTGGATTGATAGATCAAATTGCAGAAAATGATAAAGTGTCTTTCGAGCTTGAAAGAGGAATGAAAGGGATGAACGCAGTTAAGGTTAAAAAAATATAATCGACCATAATTTAAATTATAAACCCATTAAGAGCAATCTTAATGGGTTTTTTTATTTAAAAAATTACAATATAAATTTTAGATGCTTATCAAATAATTTTTGCTAAACATTTTATTATATATATCCATACTAAACATATAAAGTTGTGACGGTTTTTTGGATACGCCAACTTGCTTTTCATCTAAAGCAATAATGTATTTTTTGTTAATTAGCTTGCGTCTAAAGTTGCGATTGTCTATTTCAATGCCTAAGATAGATTGATATAGATCTTGCACTTCATTAATTGTAAATTTATCAGGAAGTAATTTAAATATAATCGGCTCTGATAAGCATTTAACTTTTAAATCTTCATAAGCTTCCAATATTATTTTTTCGTGATCAAAACCTATTTCAGGCAAGGTGTTAACAGGAAACCATCTTGGGTTGAAGGCGTTGTTTTCTAAATTAACATCTTCTGTTTTAAGTAAAAAGTAATAAGCTATTGTTATTGTTCTTAAATTAAAAGCTTCATTTTCAATCCAAATTAGGTCTTTTGGATTTGTTAATCGATCTGGATCTCCAAAAGCTTTAAACTGCTTTTTGTATTGATTTGTTAATCCTGTTAATTCTTTTAAAACTCTAGTGGCTGTATCGTCCAAAGTTTCGTTATTATATACATGATATCCCGTCAATACAAAATCATTAACCAATATTTCTTCAGTTAATTTAGATTTTAAAAATCGGTTTATTAATAAGACATTCAACGACTTGGTGTTGGTGTCATACCCAAATACCACACAATCTACCGATAGGTTTAATATTTTTTCTGTACTCATAGATTTATTTCATTTATTAAAATAGGCAAGTTAACGTCTTTACTACGTTAAATAACTTATATCTCTCTAATACAATATACTTAAGTATTTGGTAATATAGCATATATAAAAGTTAATATAACATATTTTTTTTACGAATTATTAGGTTTTTATAAATTATTTATGATACATTTGAAAAACAAACGTAATTATGACGTTTAAAAATATGCTAAATTTTAAAACATAATAAAATGACAATTAGCCAATTAACCAAACATAATATAAAGTCTGAAAAGCTTGGTAATAAAAATCTACTACTATTATTGTTTGGTTTTTTTATGCTTAGTGTTGTTCCAAATGTTTTTTCTCAAAATCAAGAGGTGTTAAAGGAAGACAATCAAAATAATGTAGAAGATACAGAGCAGGATTATGAGCCATTTAGTATTGGTGCACATGTAAAGAATATGCACACATGGCATGGTTTTGTGGTGCATCCAGGAGCATTATTTACTGCTAACTTAGAATATAATTCAAAAAACAAGAAGTTTACTTTCGGTTTTTGGGGAGGTGCAAGTTTTTCTTCTGTAGATGTTAAGAATATTGTTACTGGTGACAATGAAAGTGCATATTATAAAGAGTTTTCAATTTATACCAAATACCGTTTTTCAGATAAGTTTTTTATTGAAGCAGTATCACATAATAATTATACAGGTGTAGAAGAAAGAGGAGATAAGCTCCACTATTGGAGTTATGATAAAACACAAGGTTATAATTTTGTGGATTTAAATTTTGGTTACAATATTACGCCTAATACCTTATTGTATTTAGCAACAATTATTAATGGAGGTTCTGGTGATTATCATGTGCAATCCAATGGTGACCTAGAAAACTCGTGGACACATTATTTTGAAATTAATAGCAAAGTGTGGCAAAACAAATCTTCAAGCTTGTCTTTATTTGCTGGAGGTGCATGGTCTTTTATTACAGATAAAACTTTTTATACAAAGGGTTCTGGTAATATCATTAATGTTGGTGCTACCTTTAGTAAAAAGCTTAAAATTAGTAATTATAATATACCAGTGGATGTTACTGCAATGTGGAATCCAGAGCAAGAAAAGACCGTGTTACAATTAGATATAACATTGTTTTAAATTAAAGCTAAATCATTAATAATGAATGTATAACGATAAAGTGTTAACTTACATAAAAAGAAAAAAATCTTTAAGTAATATTTAAAATCATGAGAATAAAAAACTTAAAATTCGAACTAAAATTTATAAGTATGCCAATGTTGGTTCTCTTATTTAATCTATCGCTATACAGCTGTGTAGAGCATTTAGATGCAAGTCAAAATACAACAAATAGTGCAGAGGTAGAAGGAGCGCTTTTTAATAGTGCTATAGATCTTACAGGTAAAAAAATAGGTTATTGCACACCATCATTAAATGCGCCTTACTACCAAGCTTTGCTACAAAGTATTAAATCTACTACAGAAAAAAATGGTATGATTTTTCTATCAGCAGACGGTCAAGATGATATCACCAAGCAAATTGCTGCGGTTGAGGATTTAATAACTAAAGGTGTTGATGCCCTTTTATTAAATCCAAAAGATCCGGATGCTTTGGTTGGAATTACGAAAGTAGCTAAAGCTGCAGGAATTCCGGTTTTTATAATTGATAGTTCTATAAATTCTTCAGCAGACTTTGTAACAACCATTCAATCTAATAATCTGGAAAATGGCGCATTAGCGGGAGAGTGGTTAGCTAAAAAAATGGGTAACACACCAATGAATATTGCTTTGTTAAGTGGTAACGCAGGAAACCCTGTTGGACGCACACGCAAACAAGGTTTGTTACAAGGTATAACAGAGGAGCAATTACGTACGCAAGGAAAAATTAATTTAAATGTAAAAACCCAAGCGTACACAGATTGGTCTTATGCAGGTGGTTTAAAAGCTATGGAAGATATTTTAGTAGCTCATCCAGATATTAATGTGGTGATCACTGAGTCTGATGTGTGTGTGTTAGGTGCTATTAAAGCTATTGAACAGGCTGGTAAAACAGATGATATATTAATAGTTGCTGGTGCTGATGGACAAAAAGAAGCTATTAAGTACATTATGGAAACTGATTTTTATGGTTGTACTGCAATGAATAGTCCAGTACAAATTGGTAAAAATGCTGTGAAGTATGCAATAGAATATATAAACGGAAAACGTGATTTTGATAAAAAATCTTATACAGCACCTTTATTAATTACAAAAGAAAACGCTGCTAAATATTACAATCCTGATGCTTTATTTTAATAGCTAATATCCATTGATATGAAAAACTTAAAAAATGAATATCGTCTTGAAATGTCAGGAATATCAAAAAGTTTTGGTGTTGTTTCCGTATTAAAAGATGTGACTTTAAAAGTTAAACCAGGAGAAATTCATGCTTTATTAGGCGAAAACGGAGCAGGAAAATCAACACTTATAAAAATATTAAGTGGTGTACATCATAAAGACTCTGGTAGTGTTCGCTTAAATGGGACAGAAATTAATCCTAAAAACACACATGAAGGTCAGGTTTTAGGCATTAGTGTGGTGTATCAAGAGTTGTCTTTAGTTAATGATTTGTCTGTTGCCGAAAACATCTATTTACACAAATTAGGAGCAAGTAAGTTTTGGATGAATTGGGATAAGATTACTAAAGATGCTCAAGCTTTAATAGACTCTTTAGGCTTTACAATTGACGCTTCAGCAAAAGTTAGAAATTTAAGTATAGTCCAAAAACAAGTAGTCGAAATTGCAAAAGCATTATCTGAAGACACTAAAGTATTGGTTTTAGATGAGCCAACAACTGTTTTTGATCCTACAGATACAAAAAAACTGTTTGACAACCTTTTTAGATTAAGAGATAAAGGAATTTCAATAATATACATTTCTCATCATTTAGACGAGATTATTAAAATAGCAGATTCTGTTACAGTACTAAGAGACGGTGTTGACACAGGAAGTATGGCTATTAAGGATACAGATACAGATGGTATTATTCGATTAATGATTGGTCGCGAATTGAAAGATTTGTTTCCCATTAGAGATGCTAAAATAGGAACAGAACCTATTTTTGAGGTTAAAAATTTAACTGCAAAAGACACCATGGTTCATGATGTTTCTTTTTCAGTACGTCCAGGTGAAGTGCTTGGTATTGCTGGATTAGGAGGAAGTGGAAGAACAGAAACTGCTAAACTTATTTTTGGAGCAGACAAAAAAAAATCTGGAACATTAATTTTAAACGGTAAAGAGATTAAAACAAAATCTCCGGTAGATGCTGCCTCTCATCAAATTGGTTTTGTGTCTGAAGACAGAAAAGAAGAAGGGGTCTTTTTACCATTGTCCATAAGAAGAAATATTAGTGTGACTAATTTTAATTCGATATCAGGAAAATTAGGATTTATTAATGTGGATAGCGAGTATAAAAAGGTATTAAGTTTAATTGATAAATTAAACATTAAAACGCCTAGTTCAGAGATTGATGTTAAAAACTTAAGTGGTGGAAATCAGCAAAAAGTAGCTCTAGCTAAGTGGTTAAGTATTGATAGTAAAGTTATTTTTATTGATGAACCTACTAGAGGTGTAGATGTTGGTGCTAAAATAGAAATCTACAATCTTATAAACGAAGTCGCTATAAAAGGAGTTGGAGTAGTTGTAATATCGTCTGATATGCCAGAAATTATGGGTATTTCTGACCGTATTTTAGTCATGCATGAAGGGACTATTTATGGCGAGTTACAAAAAGAACAATTTTCTGAAGAAAACATATTGCGTTACTCGATTGGTAAAGCATTAAAACAATCTAATTAAATATTAAAAATTTCATGTTATGGCTTTAACATTAAAACAACAACTTAGCAGTCCAAGTGGTATTCTTAAGTTTTTAGTAAAGTATAATACTATATTCATTTTTATTTTACTGGTAATTTTTTCAGCATTGATATCCGATGTGTTTTTTACCTCAGTAAACTTGTCTAACTTATTAAAACAAGTCTCTGGTATTGGTATTATTAGTATAGGGATGTTAATAGTAATATTAACAGGAGGTATTGATTTATCAGTTGGCTCCATGGTCGCCTTGCTTGCAGTTACGTTTGCTATTTTAATTAATTTAATCATACTTCCATTAGCTATTGTTTTTACCATTGCTATCGGTTTTGGTTTAGGTAGTATTTCGGGTTATCTGGTAGCTTATCAAAAAATGGCTCCTTTTGTAGCAACTTTAGCATTAATGACTATTGCAAGAGGATTAGGTTTTATTTACTCTAAAGGGTCTCCAGTTACTTTTAAAACTGCAGGAGGTGTATTTATGTCAAATTTTGCAAACAACTCTACATTAGGTGTTCCAAATATTGCTATAGTCTTTTTTTTAATCGTAATCGCTACTATGGTTATGTTGCGGTATAATGTATTTGGTCGTTTAATTATTGCTATTGGTAGTAATGAAGAGGCCTCACGCTTATCCGGAATTAAAGTTAATAAGTATAAGTTTTTGGTATATGCTATTTCTGGTGCTTTAGCTGCTACTGCTGCAATAATAGTGGCATCCAGAACTAATTTAGGATCACCAAATATGGGAATGTCTTGGGAGTTAGATGCTATAGCAGCTGTTGTGATTGGTGGAGCTAGTTTAAATGGTGGTAAAGGAACTGCTATTAATACGTTAATGGGTGTACTTATTTTAGGATTAATAGGAAACATTTTAAACTTACTAAATGTGCCTTCTTATCCGCAGCAAGTTGTTAAAGGAGCCATAATCATTTTTGCAGTATTACTTCAAAGATTTGAGAGTAAATAATAAAATTATTAAGATGAAAAATTACAAATTAAACGCTGAAAATCTTTCAAATATATCTGAAAGAATTACAGTACCACAATACGACAGAAAGATCATAAAGACAGGAATAGTACACGTTGGTATTGGTGGTTTTCATAGATCACATGAAGCTTTTTATACAGACCAATTATTACATGATCCAAACAATAAGGACTGGGGAATATGTGGTATTGCATTATTAGATTTTGATAGAAGAATTTATAATACTCTAAAAGATCAAGATGGATTGTATACTTTAGTGGTTAAAGAGTTAGATGGTACTCACACTAATCGTATTATTGGCTCTATAGTGGAGTATATATATGCGCCAGAGAATCCATTAGCGGTTATCGAAAAAATGGCAAGTCCTGAAGTGAAAATTATATCATTAACTATAACAGAAGGTGGTTATAATTACAACGAAGCGAATAAAACATTCGATTTTACCAATCCTTTAATTCAGCATGACTTAAACAATCCAAATGTGCCAAAAACCATTTTTGGATATATCACACAAGCATTAAAGTTAAGACAATCACAAGGTTTAAAAGGTGTAACTATTCAGTCATGCGATAACATTCAAGGTAATGGTCACATGACAAAAATGATGTTACTAAGTTATGTTAGCAAAGCTCAGCCAGATTTAATCGATTGGATTGAGTCAAACGTATCGTTTCCAAACGCTATGGTAGATAGGATAACACCAGCAACGACACCAGAGGATATATTAAAAATAATTAAAACTACAGGAATTCATGATGCTTGGCCAGTAGTTTGCGAGCCTTTTAAACAATGGGTTATAGAAGATAATTTTATTGAAGGAAGACCTGCTTGGGAAAATGTTGGAGCGCAGTTTGTAAAAGACGTGGTGCCATATGAAAAAATGAAACTAAGCTTATTAAATGCTGGTCATTCTGTAATAGGAATTTTTGGTGCATTAATGGGTTATAATACCATTGATGAAGCGGTCAATAATCCAAATATCAGAACTTTTCTAATGCATTATATGGATGAAGAAGTGACGCCAACTTTAGGGAATTTAGAAGGTGTAGATTTAGAGGCCTACAAAAAATCGTTGTTAGAGCGCTTCGGAAATATCAATATTAAAGATCAAATTGATCGTATTTGTTCAGAAAGTTCGGCTAAGTTTCCCATTTTTATATTACCGACAGTAAACGCACAATTACAAGATAAAGGTGATATTACTAGTGCTGCATTTGTTGTAGCTGCTTGGGCTATATATAGTTTAGGTAAAGATGAGAAAGGAAATGGTTTAATAATAAAAGATGCTATGCAACCGATATTACATACTAAAGCATTGGAAAGCACTGCTAATCCAGAAGCATTTTTAGAAATAGAAGCAATTTTTGGTTCATTAAAAGACTCAAAGCCATTTGTTGAAGCTTACAAAACAGCATATAATGATATTTTAAAGCATGGTGTGGAGCAATGTGTATTTGATTTAAACGCTAACATTTAAACTAATATAAATGAAAAATATAGTTTGTTTTGGAGAAGTGTTATGGGATGTTTTTCCTTCACATAAAAAAATTGGAGGAGCACCTTTAAATGTGGCTTTACGCTTACAGTCTTTAGACAATAATGTGTCAATTATTAGTAGTATAGGAGACGATAATAAAGGAAATAAAATAAAAGATTTCATTTTAAGTCAAGGTGTAAATATCGATAATTTACAAGTGGATGCTAAGTTAAAAACGGGTAAGGTTAAAGTTATGCTTAATGCAAAAGGTTCTGCTTCTTATGATATTATGTTTCCTAGAGCTTGGGATAATATTCAAATTACATCGCTTAATAAAAGTGTAACACAACAAGCTGATGCTTTTATTTACGGTAGTTTAGTTGCAAGAGGTGAAAACTCCAGAGAGACTTTATACCAACTTTTAAAATATGCAAAGTACAAGATATTTGATGTAAATTTAAGAGCGCCATATTATACAAAAGAGGTTTTAAATCATTTAATGAATGAAGCTGATTTTATAAAATTTAATGATGAAGAAATTTTTGAAATAGGAGAAACATTAAATTCCAAAACACATTCTTTAGAGCAAAATATTAAATTTTTAGCGGATCATACAAACACCAAAACTATTTGTGTAACAAAAGGACGTCATGGCGCAATTTTATATTTTAATGATACTTTTTATTACAATAGTGGTTACCATATAGAGGTCGTTGATACTGTTGGTGCAGGAGATTCATTTTTAGCTACACTAATAAGCAAATTACTTAAAGGTGACAATCCTCAAGACGCCATTAATTATGCATGCGCTATTGGAGCATTGGTTGCGGGAAGTCAAGGTGCTAATCCTAAATTTAGTATGGAAGATATTAATACGTTTATTAACCCTTAAGTTATTTTACGGTTTTTTTTATTTTTTTTGAATTGATTGATAGTAGTTGATAAGGCTTTTATGTTTACATAAAGCCTTTTTTTATTCATTTAAAGCTCAATAATTCCATTGATATTTATTTAAATTTTTAGCATCTTTGTATGATGTATTCTGCTATCATAAATCATATAAATAATCACGTATCTCCAAGTTTGGAGGATATTAAATTATTTAATGCTGCTTTAAATCAAATATCTGTATCTAAAGGGCAGTTTTTACTAAAACCTGGCACACATGTTAAGCATGAATACTTTGTTGTTAAAGGCTGTCTAAAAGCATATTACATTGATGATAAAGGTGGTATTCATATTGTTCAATTTGCTATTGAAAATTGGTGGATCGGAGATTTTGATGCTTTTTATAATCAAGGTTCATCCATCTTATATATTGAAGCTATTGAAGACGCCACACTATTGGCAATAAACTACGACGTGCTGCAAGAGTTATATGTAAAAGCACCAGTTTTTGAACGTTATTTTAGGGTATTAATAACACAAGCTTTTATCGCACAGCGTAAGCGTATTTTATCGACGCTTGAAAAAAAAACTAAAGAAAGGTATTTGGAGTTTTGCGTGTCATATCCAAATATTGAAAACCGAGTACCCAATTATGATATTGCTAATTATCTTGGTATTTCTCCCGAAAACCTAAGCAGAGTAAGAAAACAATTAAAAAGTTAAAACTGTCCTAATTGATATAGATCAATTAAATTGAAGGAAGTGATTTGTAAGTTTGTAATAATTAACATATTACATATTTTTACATGAGCAAACAACCTTTATTACTACCATATAACAAAAACATAAATTTAAAAAACAGAGTCGTTATGGCTCCGATGACACGTAGTCGCGCAAATAACGATGGTAATGTACCAATAGACCAATTACACGGATTATATTATGAGCAACGTGCTTCTGCAGGCTTAATTATTACAGAAGGATCTCAAGTATCAAAAAAAGCTGTCGGTTACATCAATACCGCAGGAATACATACAGATGCGCAAGTAGAAGGCTGGAAAAAAGTAACTAAACGTGTGCACGATAAAGGCGGAAAAATCTTTATTCAATTATGGCATGTTGGTCGTATGTCACATCCAGACTTTCATAATGGTGATTTACCTGTGTCATCTTCAGCTTTAAATCCAAACGCAAAATCGTATACACCTGAGGGGTTTAAAGATACTGTGACACCTAAGGCAATGACTATTCAAGAGATTAAACAAACGGTTAAAGATTTTCAAGATGCTGCAGCAAATGCAGTAAAAGCAGGTTTTGATGGTGTAGAGATTCATTCATCAAATGGTTATTTATTTCACCAGTTTTTTAATAATTCATCTAACAATAGAACAGATGAATATGGTGGAAGCATAGAAAATAAAACACGTTTTTTCTTTGAAGTTTTAGATGCTATAAAACTAGTAATTCCGCAAGAAAAAATTGGAGCACGTTTTAACCCTTCTTTAAATGGTCTTTTTGGAATGACCATGGATGAGGAGACTATACCAACTTTTGAATATATTATCAAAAAATTAAATGATTATAATCTAGCATACGTACATTTATCAGAACCTTTTACTGATGTTTCAGAGATTCCTTATGCAGTCAAAGAGATTGCTAAGCATTTTAGACCATTATACAATGGTACATTAATGATTAATGCAGGTTTTGATCAAGAAAAAGGAAACAAGGTTATTGAGGATGGTGATGCAGATTTAGTAGCTTACGGTAAATTATTCATTTCAAATCCAGATTTAGTAGCGCGTTTTGAAAACAATTTAGAGCTGGCAGAATGGGATGAGGATACCTTTTACACAACAGGAGAAAAAGGATATACAGACTATCCAACAGCCTCAAAATAATTATAGTTTAACTTAAAACATACAAAATGAAATTTACAAGAAAAGCAAATGCAGAATGGAAAGGAAGTGGTAAAGATGGACAAGGAAGTCTAACTACAGGAAGTAAAGTTTTAGATAAAACACAATATTCGTTTCATACACGATTTGAAGATGGTGAAAAAGGAACAAATCCAGAGGAGTTAATAGGAGCAGCGCACGCAGGATGTTTTGCAATGCAATTAAGTTTTTTATTAAACGAAGACAATTTTACAGCAACAAGTTTAGACGTAGATGCTACGGTCACTTTTGAGGATGGAGCAATTACCAAAATAACACTAGACCTAGAAGGTGATGTTCCAAAAATTGATGCCGAACAATTCCAGCAAATAGCACACAAAGCAAAGGAAGTATGTCCAATTTCTAAAGTATTAAATACAGAGATAGAACTTAAAGTAACACTTAAAAAAGCATAAAAATGGCAACGACAACAGTAAAAGCATATGGTGCAACTTCGGCAACCGAAGATTTAAAACCTTTAGATATTCAAAGACGTGCTGTAGGTACAGACGACGTAAAAATTGATATTACGTATTGTGGTGTTTGCCATAGTGATATCCATACGGTTAGAAACGATTGGAAAGGATCTACCTATCCAGTAGTGCCAGGACACGAAATTATTGGTCGTGTTACAGAGGTTGGATCAGCTGTTAGCAACTATAAAGTTGGTGATTTAGTAGGTGTAGGGTGTTTAGTAGACTCTTGCCAATCTTGCGCATCATGTGATCAGGATTTAGAACAATTTTGCGAAAAAGGTGCAACATGGACCTACAACAGTACAGATAAACATATTGAAGGTAAACAAACATATGGTGGATACGCATCGTCAGTAGTGGTTGACAAAAAATTTGTATTAAGTATTCCTGAAAATTTAGACGAGGCAGCAACAGCACCTTTATTATGTGCTGGAATTACAACATGGTCACCTTTAAGTCACTGGAAAGTTAAAAAAGGAGATAAAGTTGGTGTTATTGGTCTAGGTGGTTTAGGTCACATGGGAGTTAAATTTGCGAATGCTTTAGGAGCGCATGTTGTTATGATTACAACATCTCCAGAAAAAGGTAAAGATGCTAAAAGATTAGGCGCACATGAAGTGTTAGTGTCTAAAGATGCAGACGACATGAAAAAACACCAAGGTAGTTTCGATTTTATCTTAAATACCATTCCTGTAGGTCATAAAATGGATCCGTATTTAGGGTTGCTTAAAATAGACGCGACTATGGTTTTAGTTGGTGCAATTGAAGCATTAGAACCTTTTCATGGTGGAAATATTATAGTAGGTCGTAAACGTATTGCAGGATCTTTAATTGGAGGTATAAAAGAAACACAAGAGATGTTAGATTTTTGTGGAGAACACAATATTACTAGTGATATTGAACTTATTGATATGCAAGACATTAATAAAGCCTACGATCGTGTAACAAGTAACGATGTTAAATATCGTTTTGTAATTGACATGAATTCGCTTAAAAATTAAAGCACTTTTTTAATAATATAAAAAACAGCCTCTAAGTTATTTAGAGGCTGTTTTTGTTTTTAGGCTAAATCCAAAAAATTCTCGTCGATAGATTACCCGATTTCGTATAGTTAAAACCCTCAAACGTCTATCGCTTTATAATAAGATAGTATATAGTTTCACCTTTGAAGTGTAGAATTAAAACACCTTTTAAAATGAAATTATATTTAATCATAGTCAGTTTATTTTTTGTGCAACTGTCGCTTGCTCAAGAAACATCAACTAAAGTTTGGTCGCTTCAAGATTGCATAGATTATGCAATTGAGCATAATATTACGATCAAAGATGCCACTTTAGATAAAAACCTTGCTGAAGTGGATTACAGTAAAGCAAAGTCATCTAGACTACCTAATTTATTTGGAAGCGCATCGCAAAATTTTTCTAACGGAAGTACTATAGATCCTATTACTAGCGATTATGTTACAGATCAAATCCATAGTACAAATGTTGGTATTAATAGCTCGATGACTTTATTTCAAGGGAATCAACTTAGCAACCAAATTAAGCAGAATAAGATTTTATTAGAGCAAAGTATTTTTCTAGAAGAAGTCGAAAAAAACAATATTGTTTTAAACATTTTAGAAGTGTATTTACAAACACTTTATAGCAAAGAAAGTATCGCTATTGCGGAAAACAATGTTGTTGCATCAGAAAAAGAAGTTGAAAGAGCAAAAGCAAGATTAGATGCAGGCACTATTGCTTTAGGTGATTACACCGAAGCACAAAGTCAAGCAGCCACTAATAAGTTCAATGTCATATCGGCTAAAAACGATTACCAACAATACATTATTCAACTAAAACAATTATTAGAATTATCGCCTTTAGAAGATATTCAAATTGAAACTATTGATGAAAACATGGATTTAATTAATCTAGACATCGATAAAAATCAACTTTATAATAATGCTATTGGTTTTCTACCAGAAATTCAGGCAAGTAATTTAAATATTGCAGCAAACGAGAAAGAACTTGACATTGCTAAAGGAGGCTTTTTACCAACCTTATCCTTAACAGGAAGCATAGGTTCTGGTTACACAAGTATTAATGATAATACATTTTCAGACCAGTTTGATGTTAATTTTAATCAAAAATTAGGGTTATCGTTAACTATTCCAATATTTAATAGAAATCAAACTAAAGCAGCAGTTAAAACAGCATCAATAAACATTGATAAAGCGCAAATACAAAAACAAAATACAGAAAAGGAAGTGTACCGAAAAGTTGAAACTGCTTACCAAAATGCAATATCTGCACAAGAGCAAGTTATAGCTGCCGAAGCCTCTAAAGTGTCAGCAGAACAAAGTTATAAACTAGCACAAAAAAAGTATGAATTAGGTGGATTAAGTACAACAGACTTGGTAGTAAGCCAAAACACCTATACCAATGCGCAGCAAAACTATTTACAGTCTAAATACTTAAATATTTTATACCACGAATTATTACAATTTTACCAAGGAAACGATATTAAACTTTAATTAACAGAATTATGAAATCTAAAAAGAAAATCATATTAGGATGCGTAGTATTAGTAATACTTGCTATTGTAGCATTCAGTTTTATAAATGGTGAAGATACCATAGTTATAGAGCCTAAAACAGTTACAGCTAAAAAAGCAAATGTAACCACTATGGTTACTGCAACGGGAACTATTGAGCCAATTACACAAGTGGAAGTTGGTACCCAAGTTTCTGGAGTTGTCGAGAAAATTTATGTAGATTATAATAGCGTTGTTAAAGAAGGTCAGCTTATTGCAGAGTTGGATAAAACCAATCTAAACGCAGCAAAAACCCAAGCACAAGCAGCTTATGATAATGCTGTAAGCCAAAGAAATTACACCAAAACTATCTACGACAGACAACAAACATTATTTGATAATCAAGTTATAAGTAAATCAGATTTTGATGATGCTGCATTTAATTACGCAACCGCTAAGGGAACAGTAACTCAACGTTATTCAGACTTACAATCGGCTAGAACAAACTTAGGTTATGCTAATATTTATTCGCCAATTGATGGTGTAGTATTATCTCGTGCTATAGACGAAGGACAAACCGTTGCAGCAAGTTTAAGCACGCCAACCTTATTTACAATTGCTCAAGATTTAAAAGAAATGCAAGTAGAAGCAGATGTAGATGAAGCAGATATTGGAAATGTAAAAGAAGGACAACGTGTAACCTTTACGGTAGATGCGTATTTAGGTGAAACTTTTGAAGGTGAAGTCACGCAAGTACGTTTAGATCCAACAGTAACATCAAATGTAGTAACATATACTGTTGTTATAAAGGCCGATAATCCAGATTTGAAACTTAAACCAGGATTAACCGCAACCATTTCTATTTACACTTTAGAACTAAACGATGTGTTAACTGCGGAAGCAAAAGCCATAAACTTTACTCCGGAAACTGAAACATTAGCGTCTTACAACACACATCATAATTTATCAAACAGTGGTAGTACAACTCCGGAAAAAGAAACTACACTTTGGGTATTAGAAAAAGACAGAAGCATTACACCAAAAACAGTAACCTTAGGCGCTAGTGATGGCGTAAATGTACAAGTATTAAGCGGAATTAATGAAGGCGATCAATTGGTCTACAGTTTAAAAGGTGTATCAAAAAATGAAGCTTCAGGACCAGCAGGTGCAAACGAAAGTCCGTTTATGCCACAACGTCCAGGAGGAAACAAGAAAAAATAAAAGCCATGAGTAAAGACATTATAAAAATAGAAGACTTAAAACGTCAGTTTACCATGGGAACCGAAACGGTTCATGCCTTAAATGGAATTTCGTTTAATATAAAAGAAGGCGAATTTGTTACCATAATGGGATCTAGTGGTTCTGGAAAAAGTACGATGCTTAACATTTTAGGATGTTTAGATCAACCAACCTCTGGTGAATATGAAATTGATGGCGTAAGTGTTAAGGCTTTAAGCCGAAATGAATTAGCAACAATAAGAAACGAAAAAATAGGATTCATATTTCAATCGTATAACTTATTGGCAAGAACATCTGCAATAGAAAATGTAGAATTACCCTTGTTATATAACAGTAAAGTGTCTACAGAAGAACGTAGAGAGCGTGCTATAAAAGCATTGGAAATGGTTGGTTTAGGAGACAGGTTGCATCATACACCTTCGCAACTTTCAGGAGGACAACAACAACGTGTTGCTATCGCTAGATCGTTGGTAAATAATCCAGTAATGATTCTAGCAGATGAAGCTACAGGAAACCTAGACACAAGAACATCCTACGAGATTATGTCGCTGTTTCAAGAACTTAATGGTAAAGGGATTACTATAACTTTTGTTACACACGAGCCAGATATTGCCACTTTTAGTAGCCGAACTATTGTGTTAAAAGATGGTAGTATAATGCAGGATTATCAAAATCACAAAGTACAATCTGCAGCAGCGCAATTAGCTAAACTGCCTAAACAAGACGATTAATTATGAGACTATTAAATTTAATAAAAATTGCTTTTAAGGCTATCGTACTTAATAAAATGAGAACCTTGCTAACCATGTTAGGTATCATCATTGGTGTAGCGTCTGTAATTGCTATGTTGGCTATTGGTGAAGGGTCTAAAGAAAGTATTCGTTCTACCATTTCAAATATGGGTTCAAATATGATTACCATAAGACCAGGAGCAGACGACAGAGGTCCAGCCAGAGGTAGTGGAGGAGATGTACAAACATTAACACTTCAAAATTACGAAGTCATAAAAGCGCAAGCCGATTTATTAAGCTATGTAACACCAGTCGTTAATGGTGGTGGACAAGTTATTAATGGCTCAAACAACTGGCCTTCTACAATTTATGGCGTTAATCCAGATTATTTAGAGATTAAAGTTGTTGGATTGCAAAGCGGAAGTATGTTTACAAATGTAGATGTGCAATCGGCTTCAAAAGTTGTAGTAATTGGGCAAACGGTTGTCAATAATGTATTTTCAGATGGACAAGAACCTGTAGGACAAATGATTCGTTTTAATAATATTCCATTTAAAGTGATTGGTGTTTTAGAAGAAAAAGGAGAAAACACCTTTGGTCAAGATCAGGATGATGTGGTTATTGCACCTTATACAACGGTTCAAAAACGTATTTTGGCAATAGACTATTTAAATCAAGTTATAGCTTCTGCAATTAGTGAAGATGATGCTGCAGATGCTGTGACTCAGGTTACAGAAATTTTAAGAACTGAGCATAAATTATTAGATAATGAAGATGATGATTTTAGTGTGCGATCTATGGAAGAATTAATTTCAACTTTTAGCTCTACTAGCGAAATGTTAACCATTTTATTAGTTGCAGTAGCTAGTATATCGCTATTAATTGGTGGTATTGGTATTATGAATATCATGTATGTATCTGTAAAAGAGCGTACCAAAGAAATTGGTTTACGTATGGCTGTTGGTGGTAAGGGATCGGATATTTTAATGCAATTTTTAATTGAAGCAATTTTAATAAGCATCACTGGTGGATTACTTGGTGTAATCTTAGGACTTGGAGCTACAGTTTTTATAGAAAAATTCTTAAATTGGCCTACAAGTGTTGCGTTGTATTCAATAATAATATCATTTGCAGTATGTGCAATTACAGGTATCTTTTTTGGATGGTATCCTGCAAGAAAAGCTTCAGCATTAGACCCAATAACCGCTTTACGTTACGAATAGATAACTCATGATTAAAAACAAAAACATAACATTATTATCACACATTCTAGTTTGGTTTGTACTGTTTAGTATGCCTTACTTATTGTCCTATGGTCAAGAGCAAGAAATCAATAGAGTAGTCATTCATTTTTGGATTCCCTTAGCGTTATCAGCAGTCTTATTTTATTTAAATTACTTTGTACTAATAGATAAATTTCTATTCACTAAAAAAACAATTTGGTTTATAGTTATTAACCTGATTTGCATAGTGTTATTTATTTATTTTAAAGAAACAGTTGAAGATACTTTTTTTAAGGATATAGCAAAAAAACGACCAAGTAGTAGTGATAGTTCTGGTCCACCATTTAAGATGTTTATTTACGTTCAGATGGTATCTTACATGGCACCTTTATTGTTTTCAATAGCAGTAAAAACCACAAAACGTTGGGTACAAACAGAAGCAGAACGTAAGGAAGCTGCTAATTTTAAATTACAGTCTGAATTACAACATTTACATTATCAATTGCAACCGCATTTCTTTTTCAACTCGTTGAATAATATTTATGCTATGGTAGATATTTCACCAGAACAAGCCAAAACATCAATACATAGTTTAAGCAAGTTAATGCGTTATATGCTATATGAAACAAGCGAAGAATCTATAGCTTTAACTAAGGAAATAGATTTTATGAAAAAGTATATTGAGCTTATGAAGCTTCGTGTGTCTGACAAAACAGTGGTTAACTATAGTTTTCCATCAGCGGAAACCGGAATTAAAATTGCACCTTTATTATTTATTTCATTAATTGAAAACGCTTTTAAACATGGCGTTTCGGCTAGTAAAGCAAGTACTATTGATATTAATCTGACTTTGGATAATCAAACGGTTTTATTTACTATAAAAAATCATAACTTTCCGAAGAAAACCGAAGATAAAAGTGGTTCAGGAATTGGACTTCCTAATATTAAAAAACGATTAGAATTGTTGTATCCTAACAAAAACAGTTTTAAAACCTTTGTAAAAGACTCCCGTTTTTATGCACAATTAGAAATTGAAACCAATTAAATTATGAGCAACAATAAAATAACTTGTGTTATTGTAGACGATGAGCCTATGGCTTTAAATTTAGTAGAAAGTTATGTGGAAAAAACACCATTTTTAGATCTAAAACAAAAGTGTAGTAGTGCAATTGAAGCTATGGAGTTTATAAAAAACAATCCTGTAGACTTATTGTTTTTAGACATACAAATGCCAGATTTAACAGGTCTAGAATTTTCTAAAATGTTACCAAAAGATACGCGTGTTATTTTCACTACAGCTTTTGATCATTATGCTTTAGAAGGTTTTAAAGTAGAAGCTATAGATTATTTATTAAAACCTTTTGATTATGCTGAGTTCCTAGCTGCAGCCAATAAAGCAGCTACTTGGTTTGAGTTGGTAAAAGGGAAGAAGCAGTCTGTATTATCTGAAGAAAAAGAATTTTTATTTGTAAAATCGGAATACAAACAACTTCGCATAAAACTAGCAGATGTTTTATATTTTGAAGGATTAAAAGACTACATTAAAATCTGGTTAAAAGATAATCCTAAAGCTGTTTTAACGTTAATGAGTTTAAAGTCGTTAGAAGAAGAATTGCCAGAAACACAATTTATGCGTGTGCATCGCTCTTTTATAGTATCACTAAAAAATATAGATATAATAGAGCGCAGTCAAATTATAATTAACGACCAACGTATAACAGTTTCAGAGCAATATAAACCTAAGTTTTTAGAGTATATTAATAATAATTCTTTGCATTAATTTGTTAAGATTTTGTTTCTTCAAAATAATCTCATCTATAAAAATCTCAGTTTTGTAGATACATTCTAGCTAACGGTCTATTTTCATTTTTTAACAGAATTAATTCAAATACCTTTAAACTATTAATACTAAAAAACGTCTTAGTATTAATAGTAAAATAAAGTTGAATTTTAAATCTTTAAATTATGAAAACATTTATAAAAGCATACATATTGCCAGCAGTATTACTGGTAGCATTTGCAACACAAACAGAAGCACAAACAAGAAGAACTACAAGTAATAAAAGAGTTACTACAACCACAACAACGACTACTAAGCGCACTGTTGCTGCGCGTGTGCCTAGCACTAAGGTCACTTATAAAACACCAAAACGTAAAGTGGTTTCGGTTAGAACTGTACCAAACAGAACGGTCGTAATATATAGAGGACAAAACTATTACTATGCTAACAATAAGTATTATACACAGTCTAGAGGTCGTTATATTGTAATAGCTCCAAAGGTTGGTTTCAGGATTAAAACCTTACCAGTAAATTATAAAAAAGTACGTTATAATAATCGTAATTATTACAATGCTTATGGTGTATTTTATACTCAAATTGGTAATGAATATGAAGTGGTAGATCCTGAAGTTGGTACTATTGTTTATGAGTTACCAGACGATTATGAAAAGGTTGTTATAAACGACGAGACATATTACGAATTCGCAAATATATTATACGAAAAAATACAAGTAGATGGTACCAGAGCTTATGAAGTGGTTGGTATTATAGAAATGGAATAAATGATTTTTTGATTTGGTTTGTTGATAGTGAGAAAAGGGGATAATTGAAAAATTATCCTCTTTTTTATTTATATAATTTATTAAATTAAATAACTGTTTAAAAGTGATTCTAAATCGCATGACATAAATCTATTAAACCAATAAAACTCTACTATATTTGCATAAAATTATATTTTATGTCACAACAATTTTTAAGTTTAGGTATTAATACAGCATTGCAAAGCACTTTAGCAGATTTGCAAATTACAAAACCAACAGATATTCAATCAAAAGTAATACCTGTAATACTAAACCAAACTGACGATATTGTTGCTATTGCAAAAACAGGAACAGGAAAAACTGCTGCTTTTGGATTACCAATATTACAATTAATAGATAGTAATAAAAGTCATATTCAAGCAGTTATTTTAGCTCCAACAAGAGAGTTGGGTCAGCAAATATTTAAAAATTTAGAAGCATTTAATTCCTCTAAATTAAGCGTGTCTATTGCTGGTGTTTTTGGTGGTATACCAATAAAACCACAGATCGAAGCACTTAAAAAAAACACTCATATTGTTGTAGCAACTCCTGGACGTTTAGCGGACTTAATAGAGCGTAACGCAATAAACATAAAAGAGATTTCATATTTTGTTTTAGATGAAGCAGATGAAATGGTTAGTGCACATAAAGAAGGTCTTGATGCTATAATTAAGGTTTTACCAAAAAGCAGAAGAACGTTATTGTTTACTGCAACTATGCCAGGAACAATAAAGCAATTGGTTCAAAACAGTTTGTCTAAAAAAGTGTTGACTATTGAAGCTGATATGGAAACCGTTGGTCACCAAGGTATAGATCATCAATATGTGGTGGTTGAGCCAATAGAGAAATTAAATGTGTTAATGCACTTTTTAAACGCCAATGATGGTCAGCGTGGCATTATTTTTTGTAAAACAAAAGCAGCAGTTAACAAGTTAGCTAAAAATCTAGCTATAAATAAATTTTCTTCTGGAGCTATACATGGTAGCTTAACACAAGGGATTCGAGATCGTATTATGGGTCAGTTTAGAGAAGGTCACATTAATATACTTGTAGCAACAGATTTGGCTGCTCGTGGTATTGATGTAAAAGATTTAGCTTTTGTAGTTAATTATCATTTACCAGACACATACGATGCTTATGTGCATAGAAGTGGTCGTACAGCCAGAGCAGGAGCAAATGGTCTTGCATTAAGTGTTATTCAAGAAGACGAGGTACAAGACATTCCGGAGTTTGAAGCAGAACTAGGTATTAATTTCAAACAATATCAAAAAGCTGATGCTAAAAGTATAGAAGAAAATAATGGATTACTTTGGGCTAAAAAAATCTTTAAAACTAAGGTAAACAGAGATATTCCAGAAGATTTTAAAGCAAAAGTAAAAACTATTTTTCATCATTTAACAAAAGAAGAATTAGTAGATAAAATATTATCTAATTACATAGCAGAAAATAATACCATTGTTGATAAACAAGAGGTTGTAAAGAAAAAAAAGAAAAAATAAACCATGAGTAGCTATTTAAAAGTACAGCAAGATATTTTAGATAAATTAAATATCAAGGCACTTAATCCAATGCAGGAAGAAGCTTTGTTATCTATTACAAATGCTGAAAACACAGTTTTATTATCGCCAACAGGTACTGGTAAAACACTAGCCTTTTTATTGCCTACCATTACTGCATTAAATACAGATTGTAAAAATGTACAATTACTAATATTAGTACCTTCAAGAGAATTAGCAATTCAAATAGAACAGGTTATTCGCACTATGGGAACCGGTTTTAAAGCAAATGCTGTTTATGGAGGTAGACATTTTAGTAAAGATAAAATCGACTTAGCACATACACCTGCGATTTTAATAGGTACTCCTGGTCGTGTGGCAGATCACTTAAGACGTGAAACCTTTGTAGTGGATGATATAAACACGTTTGTTTTAGACGAATTTGATAAGTCTTTAGAAGTAGGCTTTGAAAAGGAAATGAGTGAAATAATAGCTAGTTTGCCTCATATTAAAAAGAGGATTCTAACATCAGCAACTCAAGACATGGAAATTCCGCGTTTTGTAGGTCTTGAAAACGAATTGATTATTGATTATTCTGATACTAAAGTTTCAAATTTAGAAATCAAGCAAGTTTTGTCTCCAGATAAAAATAAGCTTCAAACGTTAGTCAATTTATTACATGATATAAGTAATAAACCAGGTATTATATTTTGTAATTATAAAGATACTATACAATTTGTAAGTGACTTTTTAACTAAAAATAATATTGGACATGGTTGCTTTCAAGGCGGAATGGAGCAAATTGATAGAGAACGAGCATTAATTAAATTTAGAAACGGTACACATCAAATTATAATCGCCACAGATCTTGCAGCACGTGGTTTAGATATTCCTGAATTAAATTACATTATTCACTATCAATTACCTTTAAAGGCAGAAGAGTTTACACATCGTAATGGTCGTACTGCACGTATGAATGCAGAAGGGACATCTTATGTTATACAATGGGAAGGAGAGCGCCTTCCGGATTTTATTAAATTTGATGATACAGTAACGCCAAAAGGAACGGTAAGTACTTTAACTACAGATTGGGTTACACTATTTATTTCTGGAGGACGTAAAGATAAAATCTCTAAAGGAGATGTAGCAGGTGTGTTGTTTAAACAATGTAATCTAGATAAATCTGAAATTGGAATTATAGAACTTAAACAAGATTGTGTGTTTGTAGCTGTGCCAAAAACAAAAGCAACTATTATTATCGATACAATTAATAACACAAGATTAAAAAAGAAAAAGGTAAGAGTGTACACTATTTAATTATTACACTTAGTTTTAATCTATTATTACATATGATTTAACTTAAATTTATTACTACTTATTGTTTAATCAATTTAAAGGCTAATAATTAACAATTTATTAATAAAACCGTTAAAAATTTTAATATTAATATAAAACGTTTATATTTGGTAAACCAGTTTGGTAAACCAATTTCTAATTTTTTATATTTTTATAATGAAATTCGCTTTTTCTTCAACCGCATTTGTATTAAAAACAGCTTTGTTTTTAAGTTTATGGATGTCTTGTTCATCGGTTGATAATCCAGAGGATAACAATACGTCGACTACTATTGGTCAAATTCTGGATACTGAAAATAGCACACCCATAATAGACTTTACAAATTGGAAATTAACTTTACCAGTCGATTTAAATAATAATGGTTCTCCAGACGAGTTTCAACCAAATCAATTAGTAGGTTTTGGTTATCAAAATATAACAGCTATTCAACCATATTTATATGATGATACTTCAGACAATAGTTTAGTGTTTTATTCTATTCCTGATGTTTCAACCTCAAATAGTTCGTATTCCAGAACAGAACTAAGAGAATTAATCAATCCAAATAATGCTAAGCAAAATTGGTCTTTAAACGATGGAGGCGAAATGATTGGAAGAATGCAAGTGGTATCTATTTCAGAAGATGCAGATACTAGTGCAAATTTTCATAAGGTAATCGTAATGCAGATTCATGGTATAATTTCCGAAGAGGATATGGCTATTCATGGATTTTCTTCTAATAATGGACCTCCTTTAATTAAAATATATTGGAAAGATGGTTACATATGGTCACATAAAAAATCATTAATAGACCAAACAACTTCTGGTGATGCACTTCTAGAAACTTCAAGTGCTACATGGTTTGATATTAAACACAATTTAGGTTACGTTGGCTTTGAAGCTTTTGATTTTAGGATCTTAGCCTCAACTGGTAGAGTAGAAGTACAGTTAAATAATCAAGAACCACTTGTTTATACTGACGTAAGTTTAAATAAATGGCCTTTTCATAACTACTTTAAAGCTGGAAATTATTTAGGTACTACCAGCCCAAACGGTTTTGCGTACATTAAATATTTTAGTTTAAACGTGATACATTAAAAATTATAACAACAACAAATTAATCAATATATAGATGAAAAAAATAATAACATTTTTACTACTTACCATAGTATTAGTCTCCTGCGGAAACACAGAAATTTCTAATAATATTAAGGTGAATTCTATTGAAAAATTGCAAAATGCAATTAAGGATAGTAAAGCTGGAGATAACATTGTATTAGCAGATGGTATATATAAAGATGTTGAAATTGAATTTTATGGTAAAGGAACTTCAAATAAGCCAATCACGCTAAAAGCGGAAACTCCAGGAAAAGTAAGTATAGAAGGGATTTCAAACTTAAAAATTGGTGGAGACTATTTAGTAGTAGAAGGGCTACATTTTAAAAACGGTTATACGCCTTCAGAAAATGTTATTCAATTTAAAATTAATGATACTTTAATTGCTAACCATAGTATAGTAACTAATTGTGTAATTGATGCTTTTACACAACCAGATAGAGATGTTAGTGATCATTGGGTAGAATTTTGGGGAAGACATAATCAGTTAAGTAATAATTATATAACCGGAAAATCAAATTTTGGTCCAACCGTTATGGTAAGATTAGATGGTAACCAACATGTAAAAAACTACCATCAAATAATAAACAATCATTTTGGACCTAGACCAAGAAAAGGTGGTCCACATGGCGAAACTATGCAAATAGGAGACAGTGGTACATCTATGACACCATCACATACCAATGTAGAAAATAATTTATTTGAACGTTGTAATGGTGAAGTTGAAATTATCTCTAGTAAATCTAACAATAATACATTTAAAAATAATGTGTTTTTTGAAAGCGAAGGCTCTTTAGTTTTACGTCACGGAAACTATGCTACAATAGATGGAAACATTTTTATAGGTAATGATAATTCACAATTTATTGGTGGAATTAGAGTGATTAATACAGGACATTGGATTACAAATAATTATTTTTATAACCTTAAAGGTGAAACGTTTAGAGCGCCTTTAGCTATAATGAATGGAATTCCTAAATCGCCATTAAATCGTTATAATCAAGTTACAGATGTTGTTATTGCACATAATTCTTTTATAGACACAAAAACACCTTTTCACTTTAGTGTTGGGTCAAATGTTAGTCAAAGTGACGTGTTACCAAAATCCGAAATTCGATCTGCTAGACCAACTAGAACTGTAATTGCTAACAATGTTTTATACAATCAAACACCTTTTGATTTTCCAATTAAAAATTATGATAAGGTAGATGGTGTTTTATTTAAAAGTAATTACACTAATAGCGACAATAAAAGTGAAGTAAAACCTGAAGGTTTAATTACTACTAATATGGACGTTACAGCAGTGTCACCGCAATTAATGGTGCCAAAATTAGCAAATGGTAATGTGTATTTAGGTTTTGATTTTGAAACGATTGATACTGACTTATTCGGAAATAAAAGAACTGCAGACAATACTACTGTTGGAGCAATTATTAATACAGGAAACCACAAAGTATTATACGATAAATCTAATTACGGAACCAATTGGTATAATACAAATAAAGCAAAAACCGAAGCTAAAACGATTAAAGTTAGCACGTCAGTCCAATTGGTCGAAACCTTAGCAAAAGCTAATTCTGGAGACACAATAAGCTTACAACCTGGAGCATATCTAGTTAATAAGGAATTACCAATTTCTAAATTAATTACATTAAAATCTACAGATAAAAATAATAAAGCAGAAATAAGTTTTACATCAAATATTACAGCTTTTTCAATGCAGCCAAAAGGTGTATTGCATATCGAAGACCTTATTTTAAAAGGAAACCAAAGCCAAGCAGCCTTTAAAACTTTAGACAAAAACATGAGTAGCGCTTATGGATTGTGGCTTAATAATACAGAAGTTAGTGAGTTTAACAGCGTATTAGAAGTGTCAAAAGGGTCTTTTGCAGATACCGTTTCGGTAGCTAATTCAATTATTAAAAATTGTAAGAGTGGGATTCAATTAAATAAAGAGACTAACGATAAAGGTGATTATAACAGTGAGTTTGTTTACGTAACGAATAATACTTTTAGTAATGTAGATGCTAATGTTTTAAATTATTATCGTGGTGGTTATGACGAGTCTACCATTGGTGGAAACTTAGTATTTAAGGATAATACGGTAACAAATTGTGGACAATCTGAGACTGAAAATATCTTGATTAAAAATAGAGGTATTGTTAATGTTGAATTTGCTAATAATACCTTTAAAAATAATCCAGTTAAGATTGTAGCTGTTCTTTGGGGAGAAAAAGATCAAAAGCCTGAAAATAATACTATTACCAATTCTGGTGAAATTAAAGTTGTGCAAAATTTGAAACTGAAATTAATGTATTAATATGAAAGTTTTTTGCTTCAATTTAATAATATGCCTAGGCTTTGTAAACTTTTTAGGTGCTCAAAATATTCCCTCTGACAAAGTACTACCTATTCCAGAGCTGAGTAATTATTTAACTGAGTCTGTAAAAAAACAGCTTATTGCAAATGGTGACCTATCAAAACAAAGATTGGCTGAGTATTTCAGAGAAAAATTTTCAGAGCGTTATTTTTATGATTGGAAGACAAATGAAGAACGATTTAAAGAGTATCAAACCATTTATCCCGAAGCGGAAGTTGGACATACAGAGCGTGCTTTAGATCATTTAGCAAAATTTGAAGCAAATGCACAATGGAAACTTCCTTTTAACTATCAAAATGGTCAGCCAGTAAATGCTTATGCTTTAAGGCATTTGGCTAGACAACATAAAATGATAGATATAGGATACTACTATTTTTATCAAAATAAAAACCAAAAATATTTAGATTATTTCACTCAGCAATTAGCATCATTAAATTTAGCATTAGCTAATAATCAATTTGAAACTATTCCTGATGGCAATGGTGTTTACGAAGCTTTTAGGTCAGGTTATCGTGTTATAAATTGGTTACAATTACATAGTTTATTTTTGGGTCAATCGGGTTATTCTGATCAAGAACAACTTGTAACAATAGCTACTTTTTTGCAACACGCTCAACATTTGTTTGAAAATAATCAAGAATTTGTACCTGGTAATCACCAAACTAGAGGTCTAACAGCTTTAGCAATGATTGCCATTATTTTAAAAGATTTTGAAGGTGCTGATCAATGGTATAATCATGCAATGACACTTTTAGGAGCGCATTTAGATAAAGAAATTAATAATGACGGTTTCCAGTTTGAGCGCACAGTGCATTACCACATTAGCGACATTGGAACTTATTATTATGTATACCAATTAGCTAAAAAAAGTAAACTACCTATAGATGCTGTTTGGGAAAGTAAACTAAAGTCCTTATTTACAACGCTTTCAAAAATTGCTTTTCCAGATAAATCAGCTCCTGTACTGTCAGATGATACAGATACACCTTGGGCAGAAACTAATGATATTTCTGGAGCCATGACTTTAGGGTATCTACTTTTTGAAAATCCTGAGATTGGTTATTTTGCAACAGATCAATTAAGTACTAAATTTTATTGGACAGCTAGTCAAACTCAGTTAGATAAACTTAAAAACAAGCAATCATCACCTCCTAAAGCCTTATCCTTAGATTTTCCAGATACTGGTTACTATATAATGAGGGAAGGTTGGGATAAACATGATAATATGATGGTTATTTCGGCAGGAGTAGACCCTATAAAACCAGACCATCAACATGGAGATGTACTTGGTGTTCAAGCTATGGCTAATGGTAAGGTAGTTTTGCCTAATTATCAAGTTAGGTATTCACTTTCAGACCTAGAATTGTTTAAAAACTCAATGACTAAAAATGTTGCTTTAGTGGATGATCAGTTACTAGGAAAGCAATATACAAGTAATAAAGGAGGTAGTGGTTTTGGCAAATTTAAAAAAATAGCGCAACCTAAAACACTTACATGGTTTAATAATGATGTAATGGATGTTTTTGTGGGTACTCACGATGGGTTTAATAACATTGGTGTTGATTATGTAAGACAAGTGATAGCTATAAAAAAAGAGTTTTGGATAGTAAAAGACAATTTTAAATCAGAAAGTAATCATACTTATAAACAAGTTTGGCAAGGACATTATACCAAAGAAAATGGACCAAATTTACTACGAGCGTCGTTTGATAACGGTTCAGGATTAGATATTTTACAATTAAATACTATAGATTCAGTAAAAACAGATGGAGCCAGAGGTAAACAATGGTCTGTCGTTTCTAAAAATAATCAAAACTCATTTAATTTTATAAGTGTCATTTTTCCTTTTAAAACCTATGATAAACGTATTGACGAAACAGAAGCAATACCTAATATTAATAATTGGAAATTAAATCAGACTGACTGGAAAGCTAGTAATAATGATGCAGTCTCGTTGACTAAGGCAGAGGCTTCTTTATTATTTTCTGTGCAAACAATAACTAACAAACAGATATCTATTTCATTTTCTCAGACTTCGGATATTTATATTTTTAATAATGATGATACCATAACAATACAATTACTGTCTCAACCTTACAATGATTTATATATGCAAGTTATGGTTGATGGTAAACCATTAAAGACTGTAAATAAAAAAGCTTATAAAACAGGTAAAATTCCTGTAAATGGAAATCAAGTGTATCAATTAGAAATTGCCTTAAATTAAATAACAATGACTAAACAAATAGCCTTATTCTTAAAAAGTACAGCACTAATGTTGGTATGTATTATGTTATCATGTAATAATAATGAGTCAACAATAATTCAAAAAAAGGTTGAAAAAGATAATTACAACGCTAACCAAAGCCATCCAAAATTAATTTTAACTGCTCAAGGCGTAAAAGATATAAGAGCCCAACTAGGTAACATTCCAATTTTTGATAAAACATTACAACTGGTTAAAGAAGAAGTTGATGCCGAAATTGCTTTGGGTATTGATACACCAATTCCAGTAGATTATTCTGGTGGATATACTCATGTAAAACATAAAAGTAACATGATTATTATGCAAAAAGCTGGTGTTTTATATCAAATTTTAGATGACCAGAAATATGCTAAATATGTAAAAGATATGTTGATGCAATATGAAGCATTGTATAAAACATTACCATTACATCCAAAAACAAGGTCTTATGCTAGAGGTAAATTATTTTGGCAATGTTTAAATGACTCTAATTGGTTAGTATATGTCAGTCAGGCTTACGATTGTATTTATAATTATTTAACTAAAGAAGAACGTGATACATTAGAATCCAACTTATTTAAACCATTTGCAGATCATATCTCTGTAGACAGTCCGCAATTTTACCAACGCGTCCACAACCATAGTACTTGGGGTAATGCAGCTGTTGGTATGATAGGGCTAGTGATGGACGATCAAGAATTGATAGATCGTGCATTATACGGTATTAAAGATTTAAAATTAGACTCTAATAAAAAAGACGACGATGGTGGTTTTTTAAACAAAGATGGAAAAGCTGGTTTTTTAGCAAATATTGAAGAGCCTTTTTCACCAGATGGTTATTATAATGAAGGACCTTATTATCAGCGCTATGCTATGTATCCTTTTTTAATTTTTGCTGAAGGATTACATAACGTAAAACCAGAATTAAAAATATTTGAATATAAAAATGGTGTTTTACTTAAGTCAATTAATGCACTATTAAATTTATCTGATGCAGATGGAGATTTTTTTCCTTTAAATGATGGTCAAAAAGGGATGTCATATTACACAAGTGCGTTAGTCACAGCAGTAGATATTTCGTACCATTTTGGAACACAAGATACTGGATTATTAAGTATCGCTAAAGCACAAGATCGTGTCTTATTAGACGACTCTGGATTAGCTGTAGCACTTGGTATTAAAAACAACAAAGCAACACCTTTTTCTAAAAAATCTATTAACCTATCTGATGGACCAGAAGGAACACAAGGTGGTGTTGCAGTTTTAAGAAACGAAACTATAGAATTAGTATTTAAATATGCAGCGCAAGGATCAAGTCATGGGCATTATGATAAGTTATCCTATTCTTTATATGAAAATGGAGAAGAAGTTATACAAGATTATGGTTTAGCTAGATATGTAAACATTGAGCAAAAAGGAGGCGGAAATTACTTAAAAGAAAATAAAACTTGGGCAAAACAAACCATTGCACATAATACGATTACTCAAAATGAAACCTCTCACTTTGACGCAAAATATGAAGTTGGTAGTCAGTATCATTCTGTTTTAAATTATTTTTCTTCAGATAATACAAATGTACAAGTAGCAAGTGCAAAAGATAGTAATGCTTATCCAAATACAGAGCTTTTACGCACTATGGCAGTCATTAAAGACGAAGATTTTGAAAAACCATACGTATTAGATATTATGAAGGTGACTTCAAACAAGCCTAATAAATATGATTTCCCATATTATTTTTTAGGGCAATTAATTCAAACCAATTTTGATTATAAAACACCTAATGCACTAAATCCATTAGGTAGCAAGAATGGATATCAACATTTATTTGTTGAAGCTACAGCAAAAGCGACTAATGATAATAGTCAACTTTCATGGTTAAATAAAGGTAAGTTTTACACATTAACAACTTTGACAGATGCAAATGATGACTTGTTGTTTACTAGGATTGGAGCAAATGATCCAGAATTTAATTTAAGACGTGAGGCAGCATTTATGGTCAGACGTAAAAATGCTAAAAACACCATTTTTGTATCCACTATAGAAGCACATGGAAGTTACAGTCCAGTAACTGAGTCTGCTATCAATTCCAACAGTAATATAAAGCAATTAAACGTAGTCTTAAACTCGGAAGCCTATACAGCTATTCAAATTACTAATGTAAAGGGTGTTACTAAATTGTTTATAACAGCTAATACAAATGCTTTAGTAGATGCAAAACATAAAGTTACAATTAACGATAAGGATTACGAATGGTCAGGTTCTTATTATTTTAAATAAAATAATTAAATACAAATAAAAATGAAAAGATTTAGCGAAAAGTACATTGTCGCAAAAGACATGGAATGGGAAACACTAGGAGGTGGTGTCTCCAGAAAATTTTTAGGTTATGACAATCAAATTATGATGGTAAGTGTAAAGTTTGAAAAAGGAGCTTTAGGTGCGCCTCATCAACATTTTCATACACAGGCTACGTATTGTGTTTCTGGAAAATTTGAATTTGAAATTGATGGCGTTAAGCAAATTGTTGAAGCTGGTGATGGTGTTTATATTGAACCAAATCTATTACATAGTGCAATTTGTTTAGAAGAAGGACAGCTAATAGATACTTTTAGTCCTGTAAGAGAAGATTTTTTAACAGGAGTTGGACCGTCGTATTTTTCGGATAAATAAGCATTATTATTTCTTATTTATCTACATGTTAGAAGGTTTTTAGTTAAAAAATATAGTAATAGCGTAACGCACATTTATTTGCTATTTTAACACTAACATCCTCTATTTTAACATTTAAATTTTACGAAAACGTTGTAATTAACAAAATTTTATATATATTTGGTAAACCAGATTGGTAAACCAATTTGAATTATAGTAAATAAATAAAAAAAAGGACAAGTTTTAAAACTTATCCTTTTTATAAAAATACTTCTTTGACGGGAAGTTATTATGCAAAAACATAACATTACAAAAGTAACAAACATATTGATACTTGCCTAATATTTATGTTTTTAGTGAAACAAATTAATTAACTAAAACTTAAAAATTAATTATGAATTTAAAAGCTAAATCGGCACTATTTGCAATGCTCTTTATGTGTATTGCAGCTTTTGCGCAAGAAAAGTTAACAGTAAAAGGGGTAGTGGTTGACGCAGAGTACAATATGCCATTACCTAACGTTAATGTTATTATTGTAGGCACCAATACAGGAGCTAGTACAGATTTTGATGGTAATTATCAAATCGATGCTAAAGCTGGAGACGTTTTACAGTTTTCATATATTGGATATGCTGCTCAATCAGTAATTATTGATAAGCAAACACAAGTTAATATATCTTTAACTGTTGATGCTAATACTTTAGAAGAAGTCGTTGTAATTGGTTATGGTACTCAAAAGAAAAGCCATTTAACGGGTTCAATATCTAAGGTTGTAAATGATGATTTAGATCAAATCGCTGTACCTAGAGTTGATGATGCATTAATTGGTCAAGTGTCTGGTGTTAATATACAAGCAACATCTGCTGAGGCTGGAGCTGCACCAACCATTCGTATTAGAGGAACAGGATCTATTAATGCTAGTTCTGGTCCTGCTGTAGTAGTCGACGGAATTGTTGTTAGTTCTGATTTTCTTGGTAGTATTGATATGAACGATGTAGAGTCTTTTGAGGTTTTAAAAGATGCAGCATCTGCAGCAATATATGGTAGTGAAGGTTCAAACGGAGTTATAATTATTACCACAAAAAGTGGTAAGGATGGAAAAACTAAGTTTAGCTATGATACTTATACAGGATTTAAAGAAGCACACGATAGTGATAACTATAAAAAAAGCGTAAGTGATTGGGCTGCAAAAGAATTAGCTGAAACTGGTGAGCTATCAGAAAGAACACAGTACATGCAACTATTAGTTAGTACTTTAGGTGTAGACAGAGATTGGCAAGATGTGTTTTTTGATGGAGGTAAAATTACTAGCCATTCGCTTTCTGCTAGAGGTGGTAACAAAAACACAAAGTTTAGTACAGCATTAAGATATTCTCATGATGAAGGTGTTGTATTAACAGATGACTATAAAGTATATAGCTTTAAACTAAAAGTAGATACAAAGCTAAACGAAAAATTAAAATTTGGTGCAAGTCTTACTCCTTCTTATTCTAAAAGAAGAGCATTACCAACATCAATTCACAATCCAATAAGACAGTCACCTTGGTTACCAATTTATCATACTGAAGAGTCGCTTCAATTTGTAAATCAAGACGACCCTTCTGCAAATTACTATTTTCCAGATCTTCAAGTAGGAGATTACTTTTTAGAAGATCATTTAATGGAGCTTGATTTAGATGGAGATGGTAGTTCTACTAGACCACGTACATCTGGAGATGCTAATGCTTACGCGCAATATGCTGAAAGAGAGCATTATGAATTTAATAATAAGCTTTTAGGTTCTACATATTTAAGTTATGAAATTTTAGACGGACTGACAGCTAAAACATCACTTGGTGTTACGTTAGAGGGAAGAAAAAGAACGCGTTGGAATGGTACAAAACACCACCAAAATGGAGCAAGTAGAGCATCTTACGAGTTGCAAAACAGAGAATCTAGACGTATAATATCGGATAACACCTTATCATATTCTAAAGATTTTGGAAACCATGAGTTTGATTTTCTTGCAGGTTTTACAGTTCAAAATAGAAGAATTGAAAACAGTGCAGTAGAAGGTTCTGGTTATACTAATGACTTAATTAAAAATCTTAATGCAGCAACTACAATTGCTAGCTACGGAGAATATAATATCGAAAAAAATAAAATCGGTTATTTTGGAAGGGTAAACTATGCATATAACGACAAGTATTTGTTATCAGCGTCATTTAGACGTGATGCAAGTTCTGTATTTGGAGCAAGTACAAAATGGGGTAACTTCCCAGCATTATCTTTAGGTTGGAATGTATCTAACGAAGATTTTTTAAGCGAAAGCGATGTTGTAAACAACTTAAAATTAAGAGTAAGTTACGGTCTTACAGGTAACGAAAACTTTGATACAGGAAGTGATCTTACAGATTGGTACGCATACTTATCTTTATTAAACGACTCAAATGCTATTATAGATGGTAACGTTACTACAGGTTTTTCTCCTGCTAATATTGCAAACGCAGAGTTAAGATGGGAAGCTTCAAAAGAATTTAATCCAGGTATTGACTTTGGATTATTTAACAACAAAATTAGTGGTTCTTTAGATTATTATAAAAGAACAAGTAATGACTTATTGTTAAACAACCCAGTATCTTACACGACAGGTTTTTCTGAAGGTATTGTAAACTTAGGAGAAGTAGTAAATAGTGGTTTTGAATTAGAGTTTAGAACAAAAAATATTTCGACAGAAAACTTTAGATGGAACACAACTTTAATCGCTTCTACAAACAAAAATGAATTAACTGATTATGGTGATTCAAATGGTGCAACTCCAGAAGATACATTTGGTAGAAACTCACAATGGATAAACCTAGTAGGTAACCCAATATCATCTTTTTATGGTTATGTAGTAGATACAGAATTAGCAAATCAATACTGGGAGTCTCCATACTTCCCAATTAATGGACAATCACAAGATGTAATTGTAAAAGATTTAAATGGTGATGGTTTAATTACAGAAGAAGATAAAGCAATCTTAGGTAATCCTTACCCAGAATTAGTTTGGAGTTTAACTAATGAGTTTAGTTATGATCAATTTGATTTTTCATTCATGGTTCAAGGTAGTCATGGTGCAGAGGTTAAAAACATTGGAGACCAATATTTTGCAACACATTGGCAAGGTGCAACGACTAGTCCGCAAGAAGTAGTCGATGCAGGAATTATTCCAGATGCTTCATTTTTACAAGAAAGAGTATTAACAGATGACGTGGTACAAAGTGCATCTTACTTCTCTTTAAGAAACATCAACTTAGGATATACTTTACCAGATGACATAACAGAAAGAATTGGTTTATCTAAATTAAGAGTTTATGCTACTGCTCAAAACTTATTATACATTACATCTAGTGAGTATAATGGATTTAACCCAGAGTTTGTAGATGATGATACACCAACACAATATGGTGCACAAAGAGCAGGTACACCTATTTTTAAAACTATCTCTTTTGGTTTAAACGTAGACTTTTAATTAAAAAAAACATATAAATTATGAAACATATAAAATATATAGCGGTCTTAGTTTCAGGAATGATGTTATTTTCTTGTAACGATGATTTTCTAAACCCAACGCCAGACTCAGTAGTAGTAGTTGATCAGTTTTTTAATAACGATGACGATGTACTTGCTGGAATTATCGGAATTTACGATGCTATTCAAGGCGTAAATGAAGATACCGAAACTAACTCTTCAAATTATAATAGAGGTGTACAGTTTGAATATCTTTTAACAGAAATGAGAACTGATAATACTAGATCTGCTACAACAGAAGGATCAAAAGCAGATTTTCATAGATATTTAGTAGATGCAAATAATGTGGAAGTAGAGGATTACTATGCTAGTTCTTACGAGATCATTTTTAGAGCAAACACTGTTTTAAATTATATTGAAAAAGCAGATGCAGCAAATAGAGCATCTTACACAGCTGAAGCTAAATTTTTAAGAGCATACGCTTACTTTAACCTAGTACGTTTATTTGGTGATGTACCATTAATTACATCTGTAGTTGGTCCAGAAGAAACAGATGTACTTTTTACAAGAGTTAGTACTTCAACTATTTACACTGTTATAATTGAAGACTTACAAGAAGCAATATTAAATTTAAATAGTACTTATAAGTCAAGAGCATCTACTGCAGCTGCACAAGCATTATTAGCTAAAGTATATTTAACTAAACAATCACCAGATTATTTAGGCGCTCAACAATTATGCGAATCAATAATACAAAGCATGCAATTCTCATTAATGCCAAACTTTCATGATGTGTATTACTCAGAATTAAACGATGAAATACTATTTGCAATTGGTTATGTAGCAGGTAACACTGCAGAGAGTCAAGGATTCTCATCAGAGTTTACAACATCTGTTGGTAGACAAGATGGCTTAAATGTAATTAACGATAATTTAATTGCGGACTTTGGACTATATGGAGGAGATAGAACAGCAGAATCTTACATTACAGTTGGTTCTTTCTACGAAGTAGCTAAGTTTTTACCTAATGGTTTTGGATTGGCAGATAATTATGGTCCAAATCCACGTCAAGCAGGAAACGATTGGATTGTATCACGTTATGCAGATGTATTATTAATGCATGTAGAAGCTATTATGGCAGGTGGTACGCAAACAACAGTACAAGCAGCAAGAGATTCTTTTAACGAAGTTAGATTAAGAGCTAATATGCCAACTATAGATGCTCCAGATGCGATTACTAAACAAGATTTAATTAATGAAAGACGTGTAGAACTGGCTTTTGAAAACCATAGATTCTTTGATTTAGTAAGATTTGGAATTGCAAACTCAGTATTAAGTGCACATGCTACAGAGATGGACTACACTTTTAATACAAGAGATTTATTACTACCTATTCCAGCTAGAGAAATTAATATAAGTAATGGACTTTTAAGTCAAAACCCAGGATATTAAAACATAAAAAAATATGAAAAACAAAGTTAATATTATTCGTACGACTACGTTTTTACTTGTAAGCATGATTATGTCATTCACTTTTACAAGTTGCGAAGATCAATTTGAGTTTGAGTTACCAGACGCTAATTCAAAAGCAGACACTGTTTTACCAACTGCAAATTTTACATATGCAGCAGATATAGATGATTTTAAAAAGATTTATTTCTCTGATTTATCCTCAGAATCTACAATGTATTTGTGGGATTTTGGTGGAGGTGTAACAACAACGGATCAAGATCCTACTTATACATTTGAAGCAGGAGAAGGGACTTATCCAGTAACTTTAACAACAAGTGACGCTAATGGTGCATCAGATACAGTAACAATAGATGTTGTGGTGTTTGAACCAGAAGAGCCTTTAGCTATCATACCTGTTATTCTAGAACCAAGTTTTGAGGATAATACATTACCTGATGGTTCAGGAGATGGTCGTGATTCTTGGAAAAACTCTAACTTAGGTGGTGTAATTCAAATTAATACAAGTAGTACTGTTCCAGATGGTGGACAAGCAGCTAAATTTCCAGGAGCAGGAGACAGAATTGGTTACCAAGAAATTGAAGTATCTCCAAACACAGATTACGTTATTTCTTACTCATATAGACTAGAAGCTGCTGGTGGATCATGTACAGTTGCAATACTTGCAGGTGGAGGATTTACTACTCAAGCTGAAACAGATGCAGCAATCTTACAATCTTTTACTGGATCTGCAGAAGCTTACACGCCAGTAAACATTATGTTTAATTCTGGTGCTAATAACACAGTAAGTATTTACATCACCAATCAAGGTGAAGAAGCTAGAGTAGATAATTTTACAGCCGATTTACAATAATTAATAACAATCAATAAAAATTAAAGACTGAAACTTATGCGTATAAAACTTAAATTAATAGTCTTGTTTGTTTTTGTTTCAGTCTTCAATGCTAACTGTCAATCTAATAAGGTTGTTACAGAGTCTAAAGTTGAATCAAAAAAGAAGAAGAAAAAAAAGAAAAAAAATAGATATAAACTGCCAAACATAGATTTAACCCATTGGAAAGTAACAACTCCTGCTGGTGATGGTAAAAAGCCACAAGAAGTGTCTCCTCCAGAAATTATGGATTACGCTACAAATGAATCGTTAAAACCGTATATGTATAACGATTCTACAAAAGGAGCAATTGTTTTTTATGCATTTCCAAGTAGCGCAACCACTGCAAATACTAAATACTCTAGGTCAGAACTAAGAGAGCAAATGGTATCTGGAGAGAATAATGTTAATTGGACATTTAAGCAAGGTGGTTATATGAAAGGAAAATTAGCAATAGATGATATTTCTAAAGATAGTGAGGGTAAATATCATCGCACTATCATTATGCAAATTCATGGTAGATTAACTAATGAACAAAGAGATTTAATAGGAGAGAAAGATAATAATGCACCACCAATTCTTAAAATTTATTGGGACAAAGGAAAAATTAGAGTAAAAACAAAAGTCCTTAAAAACTTAGATGCAACAGAAGAAGAAATGTTACATGAAGATGCTTGGGATGATGACGAAGGATTTAATTTTGAGCAAGAAGTAGGATTCAAAAAATTTACTTTAGAAGTGGAAGTTTCTGACGGAAAAATGGTGATTATTTTAAATGAAAACGAATACAAAGTTTACGAAGATATCCACATGAAAAAATGGGGTATTTTTGAAAACTATTTTAAAGCAGGAAACTATTTGCAAACCAGAGATGAAGGGGCTTTTGCAAAAGTTAGATATTATGATTTAGAAGTCAAACACTAAAAATATTTGATTAGTCTTGTTGTTAAGTTAGGCTTTATAGGTCATTAAAAAGACCTTAAAGTTTAGCTTAATAATTAAATAAAAGTCTACTCAGAATTCTTAAATTTGACATGAAAAGTTAAATAAATAAAATGTTATTTATATGAAATTGGAAATCCTTACAAAAAACGAAAATTTTAATATTCAGAAGACAATAATTGCTAACATCAGAGATTTAATTAATAAAAAAAATCTTGAACCTGGAGATAAATTGCCAGCTGAACGTATGTTATCAGAAATGTTTGAAGTTTCTAGAAGTAGTGTAAGGGAAGCCATTCAAAAATTAGAGTTTTATGGTCTGTTAAAATCAATTCCACAAAGCGGAACATTTGTAGCAAATATTGGAGTCATAGCGCTTAATGGTATGATAGAAGATATTTTAAGATTAGAGGATCCAGATTTTAAATCGTTAGTAGAAACCCGAATTTTGTTAGAATTAAAAACGGTTAGACTAGCAGCTTTAAGACGTACAGATGAGGATTTAGAAAAAATGAAATCTGCCTTAGATGCTTATAAAAATAAAGTAATTAATAAAGAAGATGCAGTTCAAGAAGATTTGTTATTTCACTTAGCTATTGCAAGAGCAAGTAGAAACAGTACAATGAATACTTTTATGTTAATTATTACACCAGAAATAATTACAAATTTTGAAAAGTATCATGTTTGTGATAAAAATTTGTCTCAAACAGCAATTAAAGAACACGAATTAATTTTTGAAGCCATTAAAAATCAAGACCCAATTGAAGCTAAACAGGCAATGAAAAATCATTTTAACGAACTGTATAAATACTGTTATAACTTATAAAATAAACAGATGATAATTTAAGATCGTTAAATCTCAAATTATTTTCAATCAAAAACAATATAAATTAAGTTAATCAACTGATAATGAGTAGTTACTTGTTATTTGGTTTAGACTTTTATTTTTTTAAATTAAAAAAAAACATGAAATTAAAAGGACTTAGATGGTGGGTAGTTGGACTTGTAGCTTTGGCTGCAGTTGTTAACTACATAGACAGACAAGCTTTTGGAGCACTTTGGCCTGAAATTGCTAAAGATCTATTTCCAGACATGGATCAAGATGGACATAAGTTAATATTTGGAACGATATCAACGGTTTTTATATTATCATATGCTGGTGGTCAAGCATTGTTTGGTAAAATCTTTGATTGGATTGGTACCAGAATGGGATTTGCGCTTTCAATAGGTGTATGGTCTGTAGCAACTATGTTTCATGCATTTGCACAAGGTATGCTAAGTTTTTCAATTTTTAGATCAATATTAGGTTTAGCTGAAGCTGGTAATTGGCCAGGAGCAGCTAAAGCAAATGCAGAGTGGTTTCCTACTAAAGAGCGTGCTTTAGCACAAGGCGTATTTAATTCTGGAGCTGCAATTGGAGGTATAGTAGCCTATCCTGTTATAGGATTATTATCTGCTTATTTAGAGTGGAAAGCTATATTTATAGTTGTAGGTGCTCTTGGACTATTATGGTTAATACCTTGGCTATACATTGTAAAGTCAGGACCAAAAACACACCCATGGTTATCAGAGGATGAAAGAAAATACATTCTTTCTGGACAAAAAAATCAAGACTTAGATCAAGATGGAAATTACGATGATGGTTATGTACCAACAACTGCACAACTTCTTAAACATAAAGAAAGTTGGGGAGTAATTATTGCATCAGCAGCATTAGATCCTATATGGTGGTTATTTATAGTATGGATACCAATATATTTATCTGAAGTCTTTGGATTAAACGTTAAAGAAATCGCATTTTCTGCTTGGTTACCTTACGTTGGTGCTATGATTGGTGCTTGGGCTGGTGGACTTATAGCGCAAAATAGATTAACAGCAGGTTGGTCAGTGGATAAAACTAGAAAAATGGTAATTACATTAGGATGTTTAATTATGATTCCTTGTTTCTTTTTACTTAAAGCACCAGGATCTGCTACAACTGCAGTAATCATTATGGCAGTATTACTTTTTGGATTTCAAATAGCAATCGGAAATATCCAAACGTTACCTAGTGATATGTTTGGTGGAAAAATAGTAGGAACATTATCAGGTTTTGCTGGTATGGCAGCAAAACTAGGTGCTGCAGGATTAACTCTTTTAGTAACGTTTATAACAACAGGAGGTAATTATACTCCCGCTTTTTTAATAGGAGGCGCTTTAGCAATAATTGCATTATTGGCTATCTGGATATTATGTCCTAAAATAGAACCTTTAAAACCAAGTAATTAATTAAGCACATAGATTTTTAAATAAAGAATAACAACAATAAAAACAATTAGAAATGAGTAATACAAACGGAAAAGTAGCTATAGTAACAGGAGCCACAGGTGGAATTGGTTTTGAGGTAGCAAAACGATTAGGAAAAGATGGCTATACTGTAATCTTAAACGGTATTGATGATGCAGCTGGAGCTGAAAAACTAAAAGAATTAGTAGGTTTAGGTATCACTGCAGAATATTACGGTTTTGATGTTACAAGTGAAGCACAAGTAACAGAAAACATCGTTAAAATTGGAGAAAAATATGGTCGTATTGATGTACTTGTTAATAATGCAGGTGGATTAGGTGGTCGTTCTAGATTTGAAGAAATGACAACTGAGTTTTACAGAAACGTAATGGCATTAAACTTAGACTCTGTATTTTTTGCTTCTAGAGCTGCAATTCCTTTTCTTAAAAAAGGAGAACACCCTTCAATAATAAACTATACATCAAATGCAGGATGGACTGCAGGTGGACCAGGAGCAGGAATTTATGGTACGTCTAAAGCAGGTGTGCATGCCATTACAAGAGCATTGGCTAAAGATTTAGCAGAATACGGAATACGTGTTAATGCTGTATCTCCAGGTACAATTGATACACCTTTTCATGCACAAATTAAAGCGACTAAGCCAGAAGTATTTGCATCTTGGGCAAATAATATTATGTTAGGTAGATTAGGTCAGCCAGAAGATGTAGCAGGTGTAATTTCATTCTTAGCAAGTAAGGATGCTTCATTTATCACAGCAGAAACTATCCAAATTGGTGGTGGTCAAGCATTAGGTATTTAATAACCTAAATTTATAAAGTCAGATTGTTTTGTTTTGTCAATTGATTATCTTCACAGTAATACAATAGATTTAAGCAAAACAATCTGGCTTTTAATACAATTAATAGAATAGTAATCAAATTTATAAAATGAGTAAAATTGTCACATTCGGAGAAATAATGCTTAGACTTTCAACAGAACGTCATTTGCGATTTTCTCAAGCAAAAACATTTGCTGCCTCTTATGGTGGTGGAGAATTTAATGTAGCAGTATCATTAGCAAATTATGGTATTCCTGTTGAATTTGTAACCCGATTACCTGATAACGAAATTGGCGCTTGTGCACTTAAAGAGATGCGCAAATTTAATGTCGAATCTAAAAACATAATTTATGGAGGTGATCGTCTAGGTATTTATTATTTAGAAACAGGAGCAGGTACACGTGGTAGTAATGTGGTTTATGATAGAGCTCACAGTTCTATGTCAACTATTCAAACTGGATCCATAGATTGGGAAGCGGTCTTAAAAGATGCAACTTGGTTTCATTGGAGCGGTATTACACCTGCAATATCTCAATCTGCTGCAGATGAGTGCTTAATCGCCTTAAAAGTTGCTAATAAATTAGGGATTACAATTTCTTCAGATTTAAATTATAGATCCAAATTATGGCAATATGGTAAGACTCCAGATCAAATCATGCCAGAACTTTTAAAATATAGTAATGTAATTTTAGGCGATATTGATACTGCATTTTTTATGTTAGGTAAAGATAAAGTAGACCCTAATTATCAAAACGAAAAATCGTTGCCAGCTTTATACGACCAATTATTTAAATTATGCCCTAATTTAAAAACTGCAGCGACTACATTAAGATATTCAGTTAGTGCATCGCATCAACGTATTGGAGGCGTATTATATGACGGAAAAACAATTTATAATGCAGATGTTAAAGAGGTAACTCCAGTTGTAGATAGGGTAGGAAGTGGAGATGCATTTATGGGTGGATTAATTTATGGTTTAGTAAATGACGATACAGATAAACAAAAAGCATTAAATATAGCAGTAGCAGCTTGCTGTTTAAAACATACTATCTCTGGTGACCTTAATTTAGTAACACTTAACGACATAGAAAAATTATTAAGTGGTGATTCATCAGGAAAAGTTTCAAGATAAAAAACAATAACATGGCACAATATTCAAGAATAGAAGTTGCATCAGTAATGCAAAAGACAGGCTTAGTTCCTTTATTTTATAATGAAGACATAGAAGTCAGTAAAAAAATATTAAAAGCATGTTACGATGGTGGTGCAAGACTTTTAGAGTTTACAAGTAGAGGAGACTTTGCTTTTGAAACCTTTGCAGCACTAAACAAATATGCAATTGCTAATTTACCTGGAATGATTTTGGGTGTTGGCTCAATTACAGATGCTGCAGCTGCATCCTTATATATGCAATTAGGAGCAAATTTTATTGTCACACCAGTATTAAGAGAGGATATTGCATTAGTATGTAATCGCAGAAAAGTATTATGGTCTGCAGGTTGTGCAACATTAACAGAAATAGCTAGAGCAGAAGAGTTAGGTTGTGAAATAGTAAAATTATTTCCTGGTAATGCTTACAATCCAAGTTATGTAAAAGCAATAAAAGGACCATGTAGTTGGACTAGTATTATGCCAACTGGAGGAGTAGAACCTACACAACAAAGTTTGGAATCTTGGTTTAATGCAGGCATAACGTGTGTTGGTATAGGCTCAAAACTAATAGCAAAAGATAAAGACGGTAACTATGATTTAGACACCATTACTAACCTTACAAAAACAGCAATTAATATTATTAAAACGCTTAAAAAGTAAAGTTTTACTACCTATAAATTTAGCATTTACAAGTATATTTGCACTATAAAGCAGCTTCTAAACAAGCTGCTTTTAATATATGACTAAATATGAAAGTCTAAATAATAAAAGTATGCAAAAAAAAGCAATATTTTATATGACTATCAGTGCATTAGGATTTGCACTATTAAATGTTTTAGTCAAACAATCTAGCCATTTTAATGTTAATCAAGTGGTGTTTTTTAGATCCATTGGAACCTTATTTTTTACTGTTCCGTTTTTACTAAAAAACAAGATAAATTTTTTAGGAAATAAAAAAGGTTTATTGATTGCTAGAGGAGTAATTGGCTGTATTGCTATGACCTTGTTTTTTATGTCTCTTAATCATCTATCTATGGGATCTGCAGTATCCATTAGGTATATTTCTCCCATATTTGCAGCTTTTTTTGCAATATTTTTACTAAAAGAACATATCAAATACTTTCAATGGATATGTTTTTTTATAGCATTTTTGGGAGTCGTTATTTTAAAAGGCTTTGATAATAACATTGATACTTTAGGCTTGTTATATGCTTTATTATCTGCTGTTTTTACTGGTTTAGTTTATATTATTATCCGTAAAATTGGAAGCCATGATCATCCGATAGTTGTAGTAAATTATTTTATGACTATTTCTGCAATCATTGGAGGTGTGCTAAGTATAAACCATTGGACAAATCCACAAGGTATGGAATGGGTTTTATTGCTAAGCTTAGGAATCTTTGGTTATTTTGGACAACTATACATGACTAAAGCTTTACAAAATGCCGAAATTAATCAAGTTGCACCTTTAAAATATATTGAAGTTGTATTTACAATGATAATTGGAGCCATTTGGTTACAAGAAATTTATACGCTAATTAGCTTACTTGGTATAATTTTAATTATTTTGGGTTTAAGTTTAAATATTGTTTTAAAAACGAAACTTAAATAAAGTATTCTATTGACAGTTTATAGTCTTTAAATTAAGTCGATGAATATTTTTTTAATTTGAAGCAATTGATTTATAGTATATAGTTTTAAAATTCCTAATAAAACTATTTATCATGTATTTCTAACAATAGAAGAGGTTTTGAAATATTCTATTTTACATAATATAAATTATAGTACATTTTACAACAATTAGCGAAATAGCGCTTTTGGGCGATATTTGACATAATTGCAGATATAACGACTTTAGACTTATATCGATAGTAATTATGTCAAGCTAATTGTGGCTTCATTAGAATAATTTAGATGTGTAGCTTTAATTCAATAATATGTAAAATATCTCCTTATGTGTTGTTTTTATAACAAACCTTTGTACTACGGTTTTGAAGCATTAGCATTTTAGTTTTTAGATAAATTTAATATTCTGTACAAATGATCAAGTTTTTTTAAATACGCGATTCTCATGGATTGCCATGAAAGCTTAAATTCATAAAATTGAGTTTTTACAAAATTCACGAACTCCTTATAAAGTTTCTATAAATAATTAAATATGTGAGTCATGATAAAATGCTTAACATTTATTCTATTTTACATAATGTTTATAGATAATTAATAAAAAAACCTATATGCAATTACAATGCATATAGGTTTTAATTTAGGGATTCTAGGTGTCATTGCATTTTCTTTTCCAAGTCCTAATCCAGAAAATGGTTTGTCTGCATATTCCTGTTCGTTTACTTCTGTGATTTCCAATAAAGGGTCTTCTTCTACTTGACATAATAAAAAATTTTAAGATTTATAATGAAGCAAATGTATTTTAGTAAACTCAAATAACTAACAATCAATTTATTATCAGTTTATGTCAATCGATAAAATAAAGAAAACAGTAAACATACTGTTATAAAGAATGCAATTAATAAAGTCTACTGCTTCTCTCCCACTTTCCTTTTCTAAAACTTCAATTTGAGCTTTTTTAAGCTCCGTTTCCATAAATTTTTACGCATTTTCATTGAGAGTATTCATAGATAACAAGATACATTTTTAATGTTTTAATGTCTTTTGTCTTGATAAAAAAAGAAACAAAAAAATCAAGACTGCATATAATTTTGGAAACAATTACGGCTCGTTACGCTATATTTTAGGAAACATTGAAACTCGCTAAGATTGCTTTGAAGTTATTGTATAAATAGAACTATTAAGAAGCTTTATTACTAAACCCCTAAAATATGTACGCTCCACTCACCTATTGTTTAGCCAAAATTTTATGAGGTCTAATAATACTTAACGAGGAAAATTATATATATATTTATGCTTTCAAAACTCTAGTTTTATAAACTAATATGTTAAAGCTTTTTCCAAATAGAAACCAATGGAAACGTTGGAGTTTACCTAGTAAACTAGGTGCAATAGGAACTTTTATTGCAATTATTCTTGCTCCTTTTACAGTATGGAGTTTTTTCACTCCAAACACAATAGTTTATAATATATATAATAGCACTAATACAGAAGTTGTGAGAGAGAAAACTGTAGAAAATGAAAATACAGATGAAGATTTAACTAAGAAAACCAATGTTATTAAGCCTGTATTTTACTCTTTAATTGGTAATAATAATTTAGAATTAATTAAAGAATTAGAGAGAAAAAAGAGGATAAAAATTACAAATGTTTCATCTAATAAAATTAGCTTCGCTCACACTGGTAGCATATTTGTTTATGGTGACACCTCAAATATGATTTTTAAAAGTAGAAAAGGAAGTTTGAAAATATTAGTAAATGGTTGTCAAAAGATATGTGATGAACTCGTTATTCCATCTTTTGGTCCAGCTCCAAAGTCAATTATCGAACAAGAAATTAACAAAGAAATAGAAAAAATTGTAAATCAAAATTTCAAATATATTTCTAAAAAAATACATGAATGCATAGATTAATATTCTTAATATTATCATTAGCAATTAGTTTCTCAACAAACGCTCAAACTGATGACAATGGTAAATCTATACTAGTAGTTTCTACAGAACCTGGATTTTTAAGACCTTTTATAGAGACAACGATTAAAGAATTAAAAAATGTTGCTTTAGATAGTATCTATTTTAAAGAAGTTTATTCTTTAAACAACTATGAAGAAGATAGAGAAATTAGATCAACAGTAACAAAAATTATATGGGACCAGACTAATGCACAAGATTTAATAAGCACCAAACCTATAACAAAAGAAGATATAAAAACTCAAGAGGAGATAATAAAAAAATTAACTTCATATGATTATTTTCTTACTGTCAAAACAAATACTTTAGGAGAGTTAATTGAATTTCAGTTCCAACTTTTTGAGACTGAAGAAATTAAAGCTGAGTATGGTAAGAAAACTTATTTAAAAAGAGTTTTGGTAGATAATGTATTAGCTGTAGAGAATTTCTTCATTAACCCTAAAGATTCTCAATATTTAGTTGAAATAAAAAATTCTATTTATAGACTTTTTGAAGGTTCTAATCAAAGACCAATATCTAGATTGAAAATTTATGATCAAGATGTTAAAAATAATGATGTTATATTAGTCCCAATAGAAACACCTATTCTCTTAGATGCTTCTGCATCATATGATATTGATACTGAAAAAATCTCATATGATTGGAAGAGCTTACCAAAACCTAATGAAAATTTTCAAACATTTGATAAAATAGATTTTAACATTGGTTCTTCTCAACAAAACATTACCATAGACAAAGACGGAATATATTTAGTTCAATTCATGGTAAATGATGGAGTTCTTAATTCTAAAGAACTCAATTTTTACTTAAAAACAATAGAAAAAAAAGAGCCTATTAAATTTAAATGGACTGAAACAACCAACTATAGCTACTCTTCTTTAAAATATCCAGAACCAAAATATATGCAAAAAGCTTCTTACTATATAAATTCAAAAAAAAATGATAGTGCTAAGCTTATAATTACTAATAAAGAAATTGGTAATAAATATGTGAAAAAAATACACGAAAAAAATATTATAAATTATGATATCATCGATTCAGTTTACATAGACAGAGATCAAACCAAATTCACTAAAGAGATTTCAATAAAAAGTAATTTTGATAATTATCCAAATGATTCTTTAAATGTTTTCTATGCTTATAATATAAATAAAGATAGTATTCTCAGTGAACCAGAAATTCTTAAACATAAATATATTCATCGAGGAGTTGGTTCATTTGGTACAATTTTATCAAGCACCTCTATTGAAGGTCATGACTTTAGATTCATTACTGAAGAAGGTGATTCAATATATAAAAGAAGTGATAGTTGGGCTGTTATACTGGAAGGAAGCATTCATTTAACTCCAAGAATTGAGTTAGGTGGATCATTTCCAATTTACTCAAAAGGAAGAGCTGAAGTGGATGAATTTTCAATTAAGCCACATTCTTCTCTTAGTCTATTCGCAAATTATTTTATTATCCCAAAATCAAACACAAGTAGGTTTGAATTATTTGTTGGTTTAGGTGGAGGGGTATCAAATTATAAAATAGAAAACATTGAAGACTCTTTTGAAATCGTATATCTTCAAGAACTGAGATTTGGTGCTCAATCCGAATTATTAATATTTGATAAATTTTCTATGACTTGGGGAATTAGGTATATGTTAGGAAGGTATAATAAATCAATTTTTAAGGATTTGACTTATATCAATATGGCTACCTTTTTTAAATTTCGTCTATAGCTAATCCCATTCCACACACATTCCACTTCTCTCCTATCGTCGTTTCGTAAAAAGAGTGTTCTATTAACATTGTAGAGAAACATTTGAGAAGAAAAAAATAAGAAAAAGTAGTAATTTAAACTTCGCTTTTACCAAAGCAAAGTTGCATAACGCAGAACATTATAGTACATTTTACAACAATTAGTGAAATAGCGTATATTTCTTTATTTAAATTTAAAAAATCTTAAATGCTATCTAAAACACTTTTCCGATAAGATTTTCCTATTTGTAACTTTGTATTATTTTGAAGGACTACTTGATTACCATCAATCAGTTTTAACTGATTAAAATTTATGATACATGATTTATGAATCCTGATAAAATGATTTGGAAGTTTTTCTAAAAATTCCGTTAGCGTTTGTGGTGTTAAAATCATTGTATCTGTAAAAATCTTGATATAATTACCATATGCTTCGATATGATTAATTTGATCAAAATCTATTTTAATAATTTTTTTGTCACTTTTTACAAATATTGATTGTGGAATTTCTTGTTTTATTATTGTCGTAGTTTCAGGCTTTGAGACTTCTTTTTGAGGCACTTTATTTACAGCTTGTAAAAAACGTTCTAGAGAGAAAGGTTTTAATAAATAGTCTGTTACAGAAAGTTCAAACCCTTCAATAGCATATTCTGGATAAGCAGTCGTTATAATTACAGACGGTTTTTGCTGTATGGTTTTTAGCAAACTTAAACCAGAAAGCTTAGGCATATTAATGTCTAAAAATAAAATATCTACAGTCTTAGTTTGCAATATTTCAAATACTTCAAAAGCATTTTTACAAGACGCTATAATTTCTAAATTAGGAATTGCTTGAATATAATTTTCCAAAATTTGACGTGCTATAGGTTCGTCATCTGCAATAATACATTGTAAATTTTTCATCTAAACATTTATTATTAATTTGGTATTATAGCTTTTATCATTATCTGTAATGGTTAGCTGATATTTTTCTGGATACATTAAAGATAATCGTTTAGTAGCGTTTTTTAAGCCAATACCACGCTTTCCTTTTTCAAAATCATTTTGCTTTATGCTGTTTTTATCAAAAGTATTATTACATATAAATGTTATTTTTGTATCATCTACCATAACAGAAACTAAAACCTTACTTTCTCCATTTGTCAAGGTTCCTAAATGTTTAAATGCGTTTTCAACAAAGACAATTAATAACATAGGAGCTATTTTTTTTGATGAAATCGCTCCTGATTTTATAAATTCAATTTCGGTTTTGTCTTCTAATCGGATTTTCTCTAAAGACATATAGTTTTCCAAATAAGTAATTTCTTTTTCTAAAGGGACTAAAGTGTCTTTTGTTTCATATAAACTATAACGTAATAAGTCTGATAATTTCAACATTAGATTTGGCAATTTATCCGATTTTACAACTGCTAAGCCATATAAATTATTTAATGTATTGAATAAAAAATGTGGATTTAATTGTGCTTTAAGTAAATTTAATTCGGCTTCTTTTTCCTGATGACGTCTAATAAAATTATCTCTTACCAATTTTATAGATGAAGCAAAAATTAGTGCTAAAACCATTATTCCAAAAAAGTTAATAAACATTCTTATTTCAAACTCTTGGTTATCTACAGTTTTAATAAGTAAAACAGAAATTATGGTAAAACACAACGTATTTAAAATAAAAAATAAAAGAAATAACGCACGATTTTGTTTAAAATAAGGCAGTATTACAAGGTTGTTTATGTATACAGCTGGTGCCAACAGTAATATAGAAAACAGTGCAACTTCTACCCTATTGCTATTGGATATAACCGTTAGTAAAATTAAAAAGAAGAAAACCCAAATAAAGAGGTTTTGTACTATTTTATTATCTAACCAAGACTCTAATTTTGACATTTTATTGCTTTAATTATCTAATCAAAAATACTATTTCATCTAAACATCTCTGTTTTATAATGATGAAAGTTGCCTAAATAAGTGTAAACCACTCTTTTTTAATGATAATAGGTCTTTTTACCGTTGTCATTTTATCAGACCTGTTTGTCATTCTTTTTTTTAGATATTGAAGAATTAAGAGAGTTTTGAGGTATAATTTAAAAATAGATATCACATGAAAACTTTACAACAATTAACACTATTACTATTTGTACTTATTCAAAGTATGTCTTTTGCTCAGGAAGACAAATTAGACCTTATTGATCAGAAATTTAATCCCTTGTTAACCCAACAAAATAAAGGTGTTGCTATACTTATAAAAAAAGATAATGAGATAAATACATTAAGTCTTGGTAACTTTAGCTTACATGAAAATCATGTTTTTAATATTGGTAGTGCATCAAAAACCTTTACTGCTATTTTATTGCTTCAAGAAGTAGAAAAAGGCAAAGTAAAACTAAGTGATAGTATAGGCATGTATTTGACAACACTAAAAAATGTAGATAATGGATTAACTATCCAACAATTACTAACCCATGAGAGTGGTTTGGATGAAGTTATAGGAAAAAACATCCAAGATGCATTTTATGCTAAAAATGATTCTATTTATAATATTGATCTTTTAAATCAAATAGAACAAAACAATCCAAAAATGATAGGTAAGTATGATTATTGCAATACAAACTACTTGTTATTAGGCAGAATTATTGAAAAAATAACGGATCAAAGTTATTTTGATTTGGTTAGAGAGCGCATCATTATTCCTTTAAAAATGAATAATACTTACCCTTATTTACACAAAGGTTTACCAAATTTAGCAACACCTTACCATCAAGAAAAAGATGTTACAGCGTATTTGAATTATAAGTTTTTTGCAAATATTGCAAATTCAGCAGGAAGTATAGCGTCTACATTATCTGATATGGAATTGTTTTACACCTCTTTATTTGAAACTGATATTTTACTTAAAAAAGAAACAGTACAGCAAATGATGGTGTCAGGGAATGAGAATTATGGTTTTGGAATTATGAAATCTAATAATGCTAATGAAAAATTATTTGGACATGGTGGAAATAACATAGGCTATGCTTTTAGAAATGCTTATAATCCTAAAACTAAAAACTTGTTTTTAATGTTTAGTAATACCATGAGTATACCGTTTGAAAAGACTTTAAAAGATGATTTATTAGCGTATTTGAGTAATGAAAACATTGAAAAATTTAAGACCGTTAATATTGAAAACTTTAAAAAATATACTGGTAAATATTTGCTTAAAGAAGCAAATTTAACACTAGAAATAATTGAAGAAAACACGAAGTTGTATTTAGTAGTAGAAGCACAAGGCGTTAAAAGTGAATTAACCCAAAAAAATGAGACCACACTTTATGACACTGTAGTTGGTGCAACTTTAGAGATTATAGATGGTAATGAAAAAGCTTTAACCTTTTCGCAAAATGGATTTACCACAACCATAAATAAAATTAGTCCTAAGAGTTAAATTTTGAAATTATATATTCCCAAATAAGTAATATTAGAGATATTAGCTTTAAAGAGTAGCACGATTTTATAAACAAAAATAACATTGTAAAAACCCTAACTATATGCAAAATTAGTTAGGGTTTTTAAATTAAGACAATGCGTCTATTTGTTTTAATAATACACTGTTAATCTTAATAATACAATCTAAAATCAAGTAGTTTGCATAGTTTGTAATGTCTTTGATGCAGCTCTTCGACAACGTCAAACATATTATCATCTTCTTTAAATAAGTTAAAAAAGGCTATATCAAGGTTTGAGCTGGTAATTCCGTTGGATTCATAACCATAACCAGAGATAGCTTTTGCTCCAGTAATATCTAAAAAATATTGTGCTTCTTCTTCATCTAAATCTAACACTTTAGCATTGGAAAAATGTAGAATCTTACCTTGTAATCGTCCTTCAAAAAGCTCTGCAACTTCCTGCAAACTATAATTATAATCGTTTAGAATAATACTATTAGCTTCGCCTGGGATTACTAGATAAATTATTTCGTAATCATTAAAGTTATGATCGTCCAAGACCAATGCATTTAGGTTAGATTCTAAACCTTCAATAGAGTCGCATGTGTTATAAATACTAGCAACACCATACTGTGATGTTAACAGGTCTAATTTGTTTTGCGTTTCTGTCACAGTTTCAATTTCTTCATCTTCAACTGCTTCAAGACAGTAAATAAAATAGTCTGTATCTATTACTTGTGTTTGTGGTAATTGCTGTTTTTTATCTAACAAATCTTATTTTTTATGCTTAATATATTGACTACAAAAATAATACATATCTTCTGTTTTTTAGGTGATTTTAACTTAGTCATAAGACTACTTAAACCTTTAAAATTTAGAACACATGACTATAAATTATCCAAAACACCAAGTGCAGCCTTCTCTCCTGCTATCATAGCAGCATTTAATGATCCATTTAATTGTACATCTCCTGCTAGAAAAATTGTATCAGTCAAACGCGTTTGTGATGGTAAAAGGTTGTATTGTAAATTTTGTAATTTTGGTAAAGACATTGGGATTTTGTAATGCTTGATAAGTTTAATTACATCAATACCACAATACTGTTTTAATTCGGTTTTAACACGTTGTATCAATTTTTCTGAAGACAAGTTTTGATTATTTACAACAGTAACTGAAAGTAACTCTTTGTTACCTTTTAAATCGGAATCAAGGCTAGTGTGATAAAAAATGTTATTTATCACTGCATCCTTTTCAGGGATTAAACCAATTAAAGGTTTATTAATAACTTTACTTTCAGTTTCAAAATACAAAGTATCACAGCTTTGCCATTCTGTTACTTTTTTGTTTAGTTTGTTTACTAATTTACTTGGTTCTGTTGCTATAATGGTAAAATCACTTTTAATCTTTTGCCCATCTTCAAGAATTATTTCGCTATCATTAACAGTTGCCACTTTTGTATTAAATTTAAACGTGGTACGCCTTAAATTATTTGATAATTGTTTTGGTATGGCTTGCATTCCCCCTTTTGGCAACGCTGCGTCACCTTGACCAAACATTTTATATACAAATTCAAACATTCTGCTAGAGGTTTCTAATTTGTTTTCTAGAAAGATTCCGCTAAAAAAAGGATTAAAAAAGTCATTTATCATTTTTGAAGAAAAACCAAAATCTACTAAATAGGATTTTGTGGTTTGTTCTTTGCTTGAAAATATTTCTGAAAGTGATTTTTTCTTTAATTTATTATTAAGTTTCAAAATTTTAAATTTATCAGAAAGGGTTCCTACCCTAGCAAATACAGTCGATAATAATAAAGACTTATCTCTGAGAGGATCTCCAATACTATTTTGTTTTCCATTTTTAAAAATTGAAGCTCCTGGAATAAACGTTTGTAATTGCAAGGCTTCAAGATTAAGATATTTTTGTGCAGCAGGATAAGCAGTTAATAATACCTGAAAACCATGATCTAATTGGTAACCTTCTACAATATCTGTTTTTACTCGGCCTCCAACCCTATCAGTCGTTTCAATAATAACAGGAGATAATCCATTTTTTTCTAAAACCGTTGCAGCAATTAAACCACTAATTCCAGCACCAATTATATGTATTTTATAATCCTGTTTTTTCACTTTACTATTTTGTTTAATTATTTTGACGTAAAGATAAACAAAATTTGTATTTTTGAGATAAGCTAATCTAGTTATAAATCAATAAAACCATCATTATCATGAATTATTTAATTATTGCACTTCAAATTATAGTGGGTATAAGTATACTTAACGTATGGCTAATACAATATAATAAAGCAACAAAATGGCGAGGCGGAAATGCAAAAACTTTATTAGAAGAGTTTCTTGTTTATGGACTATCAAAGCAAATGTGTTACATCGTTGGTTTTTTTAAGGTAACTCTTGCTGTTTTATTAATTTGTGCTATTTGGTTTCCTGTTTTAAAACAACCAGCAGCATTAGGATTAGCTTTACTTTTATCGGGATCTGTTGTGATGCATTTTAAGATTAATGATCCATTGATAAAATCTTTTCCGGCAGCTTTATTTTTAATGTTATGCCTAGTTATTGCATTTGCATAATGCTGACTATGAGATTATTTTGTAATAATATTGTACGCTTATATATAAATTTATAATTGCGAATATTAGAGATGGTAGGGATTGTAATATGCTATCCTTAATTTTTATTCTAACTAAAAAGCCAAAAAACATTAAAATTGATAATCCTGCAGCAGCTATTACTGTTACTATTGGAAATAAGAAATAACCTAAAATTAGACCTAAAGCGCCTAACAATTGTAATATACCTGTTAGCTGTCTTTGTTTGTCTAAACCAAATCTGACAAACTCGTCTTTCATTGTTTGAGAAACAAGGCAATTAATACCGTAAAATAAAAAGGCACAGCTAGATAGTAGTATTGCTAAATTTAAAAGACTCATTTAAAGTATGTTATAAGATGTTTAATAAAAAAAGCTAGAAACCTTATTTGAGGTTTTCTAGCTTTTTCATAACTTCTTCAGCTTCAAACGTTTTTTGGTCACTTAGTTTTCTGTTGGTAGTAGATAACGTGTGGGCTTCTTTTAAAAGCTTTTCATACTGAGCTTGTAATTTTTCTTTTTCTGTTTTCTTTTTAAATATTCCGAACATAGATTTTAATCTTTTATACTAATAACACCTTTTATATTATTGTATAAAGATACAATATGTTTAACTATACTTTGTTAAAGTTAAACAAAAGTATTGAATAAAATTTCTGTTTTTTTAGTAGACCCTCTGCTCTTCTATTTTTAAAACTTTAATAAACCATAATTTTCTTAACTAATTGCTTGTTTCCATGTTTTATTTTTACAAAATATAGTCCATTTGATTTGTTTTTAAAGTCGATCAATGTATCCTTTATTTCTTTAATGTTATTGATTACTTTAATGGATTTACCAGTTATTTCAAATACTTCTATTTGAGACAACTTATTATCAAATTGTTTATTTAAAAGTTTAACCACTCTATCCGTTGGACTGTATGCTATTTTTAATGCATCTATTGTAAATTCAGTATTGCTTAACGTATAATTACAAGCATTAAATATATCGTATATGTTCTCTCCTGAAGTGTTAACCGTTATTAACCTATTACCTCCAGATACTGTTGCACAAGAGTCGTCTGGTCCTGGTGATTCGTCATTTCCCCAACCTGCTGCACTTAAGTATTTGTATTCAAATGTTATTGGATAGTCAGCAGGTGTTGGAAGACGCAATGTAGCACTATGAATATTTCCATTAGCATTTGGAAATGACAATACGCTAGGATTCCAGTCAGTTAACCAACCTGCCATATGTACATTTCCGGCGGCAATAGTCCCTTCACTTGCCATATCTACATTAAAAGTTACTTCAAATCCTGTTCCTGATGTATTACAACCGTTAAAAGGTACTGCTTCTAAAACAACATCTTGGTTAGAATTATTAATATACAAGTATCTATCACCATTTGATGGCGCACATGGATAATTTGCAGTTTCTTCTGTACCCCAAGTATTACCATTTAAAAATTTGTAGCGATGCCAACCTTCATTTAATGGTATGGTTACAGAATAAATACCTGTAGCGCCTTCTTCTGTAAGTATTGTTGAATCTGTAGACCATCCATTAATTGTTCCTACAACATGAATTCCGTCTGCATTTATTGTCTGGCCAGTCATATCTACTTTTAGTGTTACATTAACTTGAGAAAAACTTGGTATTGACAATAGAATGGTTAGAATTATTAATCCTGTGAAGTAATTTTTTTTCATAATTATAAATTATTTAGGTTAATAAATTAGTGTCTGCATAGCATGTGGTAATATTGTATTTTGAATTTGATAGCCACCTACAAGTAATTTATAATCAATTGGATTGTCTGTTTTATTCATTAATACTGTTACAATTTGCCCATCAGGGTTTTGAAACGACGTGCTTTCAATGGTACTTCTGCTAGTAGTTGTGCTAATACGTTTTGCTTTTTGTTTAATAAATTTTGAAAAATGACCTATGTAATAATACGTTGGAGTATATATAAGTTCGTTATTTTTAGTGTCTGCATGTATTGGCGCAAAGCAAAAATTTTGAACATGGTTTGGTCCACCTTTTTCATTTAACAGGATGTTCCAATCAGTCCAACCTACTGTTCCACTATTAAAATCATTAATCATAGAGTTACCATAACGCTCTGCATTAGACCAACGGTTGTATTGAGTCGGATCAAATTTTTCTTGACATCCTTCAGTGAATAGTAAATTCATTTCAGGAAAAGAGGCTTTAATATTTTTTAAATTATCGTATTTAGGTTCTCCACCAGTCCATGTTTCATACCAATGAAAACCAATTCCCCAAGCGTATTTTATAGCTTCTGGATCTTCAAAAATCGTATTAGCTCTATGCGATATTAAATCTCTATTATGGTCCCAAACTACAATGTTTTTATCACCTAAATTGTTTTTTTCAAATGTTGGCCCTAAATTATTTTTTAAGAAATCACGCTCCTCCTCTGCTGTATAAATACAAGATTCCCAGCGTTGTTTAGCCATAGGTTCATTTTGGATTGTTACACCCCAAACAGGTATACCTTCTGCTTCATAGGCTTGAATAAATTTAACAAAATAGTTGGCCCAAGTTTGGTAATATTCTGGTAATAATTTTCCTCCTTGTAGCATGTGATTATTAGATTTCATAAATGCTGGAGGACTCCATGGACTAGCATAAAACACAAGATCGTCTTTAATTATTGCTTGTGCTTTTTTAATCATAGGAACACGTTTTACTAGATCTTTTTCAATAGAGAACGTTTTCAAATCACTATCGCCTTCTTCTATATAGGTATGGCTTCCCAATCCAAAATCGCTACTATGAATACTAGTTCTAATAATATTATAGTTAATACCTTCTTCTGAATAATAGGCCTTAAGTAGCTCGTCTTGTTTATCTTTACTTAATAATGAAAATACTTCTGCAGACGCATCTGTAATAGCACCACCAACACCTAAAAATTCTTGAAATTGTTTTTTAGGATTAACAAATATGGCAACTTCCGTTTCTAAAGGTTGTTGCGCGTTATTAAAAGTCTTTAAACTATCTAAAGACAACCTTTTATCTGTGTTTTCTGCGGTAGTATAAACTTTTACGTCTTTACCCAATAAGTTAATTTGCTGCTTAGCAACAGCTTCTTTTTTAATCGGTTGAGTGTTATCATTTTGACTTTGACTATCTGCGTCTACGTTTTTGCAAGCAAATACAGTAACGACTACAAATAATATATAAAAACAGTTTTTAATCATTTTATTTATTTTTAATTACCAAACAAAAGTTGCTACAGCACCTGCAGGCATGGTTACAGATATTGGTTGAGTTTCTACGTTTATATTAAGGGAATTTTGTACATCAGAGTTATTTAGTACAATAACAACAATCTTATTATCAGGAGTTTTATAAGCAACATTAGGAAATTCAAAAGACGTATTAGATTCTATTCTAACAGAACCTGCTGGTACAAATTTTGAAGCATGTGCAATAATATAATATCCAGGATTACGTTGTACTAAATTCCCATCAATAGTAATGGCACCTAAACATTCTGTACAACCTCCATCAGTATGAGGATTACTGTTTGGATCTGCAGCTAAATTCCATTGTAACACGTTTTTACTCCAATGTCTTGGTGCTCCAACTATTAACTCTCTAACATGCCAACGTATATCAGAATAGAAGTCTCCAGGTGCTTGTATCCACTGCTCTGTGAAATACACATTTTTGTCAGGATGTGCGTTGTGAACAAGAGACATATTACTTATTTGACCTGCATATAAATGAAACGCTGAACCATCAACATAACTTTTTGCTGAAGCATCATTTAAAATAGAAATCGGGTAATCGGGATTATCTAAATTATGATCAAATAGAATAATTTTAGTAGAGATGTTTTCCGTTTGAAATACAGGTCCTAAGTTATTTTTAATAAAATCTTTTTGTTGGTCAGCACTCATTACCATACTTGGATTATTGTATGGGTTTTCTGGTTCGTTTTGTATTGTAATGGCATCTATAGTAATGCCTTGAGCAGCCATAGCCTCTATATATTTTACAAAGTAATTAGCATACGTATTATAATACTGTGGTAATAATGCTCCTCCTATTGTAGAGTTGTTGTCTTTCATCCATGTTGGTGCAGACCAAGGTGTTGCTAGTATTTTAATATTAGGATTTATAGCTAAAATCTCATTTAATACCGGAACTAAATTTGACATATCTGGATTTATTGAGAAATTATCTAAATTCTCATCCGTTTGACCACTTGGCAAGTCATTATAACTAAATGTGGTTGCATCCAAATCTGATGCTCCAATACTAATTCTTAAATAACTAATACCAATACTATTATCTCCTGTACCAAAAAGTTCTTGTAATAATTCAGATCTTGAACTAACGGACATATTGTTAATTAACATAGCACTTCCTCCTGTTAATGTATATCCAAAACCATCCATTTCTTGATAGCTTGTACTTTCTGTTACGTTAATAGTAAAGTTAGAGTTTGTTACCATTGGAAACAACCCATTTGTAGTTGATTTAAGTAGATTAGCTTGGTCTGGTGAAGTTAAATAAAAATCAACGTTAACATCTGCTATTGTAGGTGGTGGATACGTTTTAATATCATCTTCGTTGCAAGCTTGAAAGGCAACTAGAAGAAGCAAAGTAATGTAAAATTTCAAATTATATCGTTTTAATAAATTCATAAGTATTATCTTTTTATTGTGCAAATTCGTAGGTTCCTGTTTGATAATCATCATTTAAAATTATGGTTACCGTATAAGATCCATCTGTATTAATATTAAGTAGATTGGATCCACCTCCATTTATAAGGTTTCCGGTTAGTGCTGTTGGATTATCACTACCAAAATCTAAATCCCAAGGACTTATAAATTTGCTATCATATCCTGCTGTAAGATTTGTAGTTACAGTATATGTATTAGGATGATTATAAGTCATTGCAATCTCTTGGCGATCATCCCAAACTTGCCAATGAAACAATTTAATGTTGTAATACGTCCACGTCAAAGTGGGAGCACTAAAATCTATACTAAATTGTAAAGCTCTTTCAGTGATGACTGAAAAAGTATTATTACTCTCTATCAGAGTTAAAGTATCAGAAACTAAATCGCCATCTGGTGTCGTACTATCTGCAAGAGGTTGGTTAATCGTATAGGAAGTTCCGCTACCATCTGCTGCACTATTTAAACTGTAAACATTGCTAGCTTGCATGGGTATGTAATGGTTTGAACTAAAGGTGTCACCATCTAATGAAAATTCTTCTATCATATTTCCGTTTTCAAATAAAAACAATTGAGTTGGCGTTACTATTGGCTCTATAATTGTATCATCTATTTCAAATGAATAATTATAATTGTCTGCAGATAAATCTAACGTCACAAAATATAACCCTACTGGATTGTTTGATATATCTTCAACTGATACTCCTTGATTACTAGCATCTGCTTCTAAAACAAGCGTATTGGTTGTACCAACAATTTGTTTTAATAAATACGACCAATCTCCATTAGCTCTAAATACAAATCCACCAGATTCTATAAGGCTAATTGAAGCTTTCCATACACTATTACCTTGATATTCCAAAGGTTGGTCTCCTCCCCAACCACCAGAAATAGGTGTACCAACCATACTCCAAAAATTAATTTGTAACAACTCGTAAGTGTTTGTGTCAAGATCTACTTTTATTCTAAATTGTCCAGAAGTGCTCGCTACTATCGCATCACCAAACGGAACAATATTACCTTCACTACCACCAAATTGTAAAGCAGGAAGTGAGCGCTCACTATAAAATTTATAGCTTTCTCCAGCAATTAAACTGGTGTAAACCTCATAGGTGTTGGATAATCCTCCATCACTATTTGTTAAACGCTTTAATGCAATTGCTTGAGATAAATCATTATTATTCTCGGTTGCTGTTCCTGAAATATACAAGCTTTGTGGTAGCATATCGTTTTCAAAACGCGTCATATTAACAGTAGTAAATGCTACACTAGTTTTACTTAAACTACTGGCTTGCACAGCTAAGGTTAATGATGCGTTTTCGTTAGCAGGAAAACCTGAAAAAGCTAATGCTTGATCTAATGCTTCATAACTAATGGATAATGAAGTGTTGATTCCGTTATTTGAGGATTCTGAAATAAAAATTGGTTCAGAAAAATCCACTGTACCTTCTTGTAATAACATTACCTTATAGGTAACAGCGTATCCTAATGATGACTCTGCTGCTTCCCAACTAAAAGTAACAGATTCAGAAGGTGTGTCTTGATCTAAAACAATACTTTGCTCAGATGTTGGTGTTAAAATTACAGGAGCACTTAGGTCCCATTCTCCCTCAGGTTGTAAGTTTCCATCAGTTTCACAGGAATAATATGTAAAACTAAGTAGTATGCTAAATATTACAATACATATGTTTTTTGTTTTCATAGCTAATTATTAAAGTGGGTTTTGTGTTAGAGCTGGGTTTCTATCTAATTCTTGTTGCGGAATTGGTAATAATTTTTTAGCATCAGTCATGTTGTAATCTACCTGATTACCAGTTCTTAAGTCAATTTCTACTAAGGTATTCATTGTTGAAATTAAAGCATTATACCTAGCAAGATCATCCCAACGTTGACCTTCTTGAAATAATTCTAATCGTCTTTCTTTAAGTATGGTTTCTCTTAAAACTTGTTGAGAGTTACTTTGTGCATTAGTTAAATCAGGTAATTCAGCTCTAGATCTTATTCTATTTACTTCTGTTATTGCAGCTTGAAGTTGATTGGTTTCATTCAAGGCTTCAGCTTTAAGTAAAACAATATCACCATAACGAATTAGATAGGTATTATCAGAACTTGCAAAACCATTGGCATTTTTCCATTTATAACTAAATGGAATTACAGATCCTTGTGTATTCCCCCAAAATTCGTCAACCCATTGGACTGACTCAAATAAAATAGAAGCATTTTTTCTAACAATATCACCTTCAGTATCAAAAGCATTAATTAGGTCTACAGATGGTGTAACAAATTTTCTCCAGGAATCTCCACTTACAGATGGTGGTAATAATAATTGTGGTCCATAATTACCTTCATTACCTCCAAGATATTGCACCTCAATTATTGATTCTGCGTTATTATAGTTATTACCACTAAACAAATCGTTATATGCTATTAATTGATAGTTAGCGCTACTAGTCTCTACAGCTTGTATGTGTGATAAAACAGCATTATAATCTGGATTAGGTTGTTGTGCATATGCTTTAGCTGCTAAAGCATGAGCTGCACCAGATGTCGCTCTAGCTTTATTTATACTAGCATCATTACTGTAGGTTTCAGGTAATAAGGTTGCTGCTAGCTCTAAATCTGCTATTATTTGTGCATAAACGGTTTCTTGTGTTGCTCTTGGGATATTAACAGCATTTGCATCTGTTGATGTTATTGTATTAGTAATTAATGGAACGCCTCCCCATAATTTAACTAAGGTAAAATAATGGTAAGCACGTAAAAAGATGGCTTCACCTTTTATTTGGTTTTTGCGTGCTTCAGTAAGTAAAGGGTCAGAAATATTACTAACACGCTCAATTACCAAATTGGCTTTTGAGATTGCATTGTATAGATTAGACCAATGTGTAAATATTCTAGAATGTGTAGCAGGAATTGTAATATTATCTATTTGAAAAACCTCTGGATTATCACCACCTGCATAACAATTATCCGAACGTACATCTTGAAACAATAAATAATCCCAAACATAATATTCAGATGATTGAAAGGACTCATAAGCACCAACTAATGCTGCCTCTATTTGGCTTGCTGTTTCATAGGCATTACCACTAGTTTCCTCTGAAATAGGTTGAAGGTCTAAAAAGTCTTCACAACCAACCATTGTTGTTAGAAGTAATCCTAAAGTTAATATTTTAAATAGTTTCATAACTGTAATAATTAAAATGTTGCGTTTATACCAAAAATTAAGTTTCTTGTTTGAGGATAGGTTCCAAAGTCTATACCTTGTACTGTATTACTTCCACCAAAAGCATTAACCTCTGGGTCAAAACCAGAATAATCTGTTATTGTAAAAATGTTTTCTCCTGTACCGTAAATTTTTAAGGCAGTTATGCCTAGCTTTTCAATTAGATTTTTAGGCAAATCGTAACTTAAGGTTATGGTTTTAAATCTTAAATATGAAGCGTCCTCGATAAAACGTGTTGAGACCCTAGAATTATCACTATTACCAAAACTAGCTCTTGGTATATCTGTAATATCTCCTGGTTGTCTCCAACGATCTAAAACTGCAGTAGATTGATTTTTAGGATCTATCATACCTTCGGTTTCAATTCGTGTGACATTTAACATGTCGTTACCCTGAGATCCTTGAAGAAAAACAAATAAACCAAAGCCTTTATAATTTAAAGTATTAGTTATACCATAGTAAAAATCTGGGTTAGCATCTCCAATAATTGTACGATCTTCTGGTGTAGGATTGAAGGTGGAGTTACCTTGATTATCAATATAATAAGCGTTACCAGATGCTGGATCAACACCACCAAAAATATAACCATATAAAGTACCTAAAGGCTCGCCTTCTCTTACTAGACTAGCTTCACCTCTACCTCCCGTTATACCACCTTGTAATAATTCTTGTCCAACAAGACTAACCACTTCATTACGATTAAAGGATATATTAAATCCAGTATTCCATGAAAAGTTATCAGAATTAATGTTTACCGTATTTAAAGCTAATTCTATTCCTTTATTTTGTATTTCTCCAATATTTCTAATTGCATTATCAAAACCAGAAGTCGTTGGTAATGGTGCATTTAACAATAAGTCATTAGTTTTTTTTATGTAAGCATCAGCTGTAACAGATAGTCTGTTATTTAACATAGAAAGGTCAAAACCTATATTTGTTTGTTCCGACTCTTCCCATTTTAATGTTAAGTTTTCAATAGATCCCGGAAATGTACCAGGTTGAGTGACACCTCCAAATGGGTAATTTGCTCCAGATCCAACACGACCTAAATAACTATAAGCGTTAATATTGTCGTTACCAACAAGTCCCCAACCTGCCCTAAGTTTAAGGTCATTAATTAATCCGTCTTTATTAATAAATTTTTCGTTTGATACACGCCATCCTAAAGAGAATGATGGAAAATAACCCCATCTTTTATTAGGTCCAAAAACACTTGATCCATCTGCTCTAAAATTAGCAGTTAACAGATATTTATGGTCAAAACTATAATTAACTCGACTTAAAAAGGAAGCATTCGCTCTCTCTGATTTCCAAGCAGAAGCATCAAAAATTTCTGAGCCTCCATTAGGTGTTGTTACGGATGCACTAGCAAAATTTCTAGTCTGAATAGAACTGTTCTCAAATGTAAACTTTTGTGTGACTGATCCCACTAAGGCTTCAACAGTATGTTTATTAAATGAATTATTATAAATAAGTGTATTTTCAACAATATAATAAGATTTTTTATCTGTATTATTAATACCTTGACCACCAATTGCAGCACCAAAACCTGTTCTGAAAGGATCTAAAAACGAATCAAATACGCCATTACTATTATCAATCCCATAGTTAAACTTGTATTTAAAATTTTCAAGAAATTTAGCTTCTAAATAAATATTTCCTAAAAAACGGTTGTTATTATATTCTCTATCTAAACCGTCTGTACTAGCCAATGGGTTTTCCCAATTTTGAAACGGGTTACTAGTAAACATTCCGGCTTCATTATATACACCAATTATAGATGGTGTGGTTAATGCACCCAAAAGGACACCTCCTTGATTTACGTTGTTATTGTCATTAATATCCACATCTTTATAAGAAGTATATGCTATTCTGGTACCAACTTTTAACCAATCATTAATGTCTTGATCAATATTAATTTTAAAATTACTTCTTTCAATTTCAGACGTTCTTACTGCTCCTTCTTGGGTTAAATGACCTCCTGAAATAAAATAACTAGTTCCTTCAGTTTTACCAGATACTGAGGCTTGATAATTTTGAGAAAATCCATTTTGAAATATTTCTTCTTGCCAATCAGTACGTGCTGTAAAGTTGTCCCAATCTGTTGACAATCCCATTTCTGTCATTAAATCTCTATATTGTTCACCATTTAATACTGGTAAAGTGTTCCAGACTTGTGACACTCCGGAATAGATATCTAAACTTACTTTTGGTTTAGAAGTTGTTCCACGTTTAGTAGTAATTAAAACCACACCATTTGCTCCTTGAGCACCATAAATAGCAGCCGAAGAGGCATCCTTTAATACGGTTATTGTATCGATATCACTAGGATTAATTGATCTTGTGTCTGTTGTAGGTACACCATCAACCACATATAATGGTTCGCTGCTTGCGTTAATAGAATTTGTACCTCTAATACGTACACTAAATCCACCTGATGGTTTACCTGATCCAGATATGACTTGGACACCTGCTGATTGTCCTTGTAATAAAGAACCTACTTGAGTGTTGGGTCTAGATTCAAAAGAATCGCTGTCAATTGTAGAGACCGATCCTGTTATATCTTTTTTAAGTTGCGAGCCATAACCAACAATTACAACTTCATCTAAAACACTTGTATCTTCTTGCAAATCAACATTAATAACAGACTGTCCTTTTACTAAAATCTCTTGTGTTTTAAATCCTATATAACTAAATACTATAACTGAATTTTGATTTACACCTTCATTTAATGTGTATTTACCATCAAAATCTGTACTAACACCAATTGAAGTTCCTTTTAATATCACTGAAACTCCAGGTATAGGTAATCCATTATTCTCTGTTACAACACCTGTAACTTTATTTTGTGCTACACTTTTACTTGTACACAATAATGAAATGAAAATTACCGTAATGAAAACTAATTTTTTATAAATCATTTGCCTCTATATGTATTAAATTATGAAGTCAATAAAATGGTTTAGCAAAGTACCCTGAAATAACAGCAACTACAATAGAGAAATCTGTAAAAGTGGATTTTATAGTGCGTAAATATTTGTTAAAATATTTAAAATCAATTACTTATCTATTTTAAATAGAATACGAAAAGTGGATTTTATTGGATGATTACAGAGTTTTATATCCGAAATCAGTAATTTATAGAGGGTGTTTTTGATAATATTATTTAATTTTTATATAGATTTTATCATCTTCTCAAAATTTGTTTTATCAATTGCAGATTTATTAATAGCTGCTCTATAATTATAAATGGTATTTACAGAATACCTTAAGATTTTTGCAATACTTGAACTATTATCAATTCCTAATTTGATAAGTGCCAAGATTCTTAATTCTGTATTTAATTGTTTTATATCAGTTATTTCAATTTGATGATCTGGTTTTAATAACTTATTAACTTCTAACAAAAAATTAGGATAAATATGTAAAAATGAACTGTCAAAATTGTTGTTAAAAATTTCTAATTCTTCATCAATTAGTCTTTTAGATTTTGATAATTTAAGCAACGCATTCATTTGATTTGCATTAACATATTTGCTTACCAATTTTCTATAAACATCTAATTTGGTGATGTATTCTGAATACAGATTTACAAAATTACCTATGTAATGTTCCTTAATTTTATCTACTTCTGAGAGCTCTAAATATAGATTTTTAAGTTCTTCATTAGATGTATTAAGCTTTTTATTAAACACTAGAAGTTGATTATTAGCGATTTTAAGTTTATCCTTGGCTTCTGATACTTTTTTGACTTGCTTATAAACCGTATAAATTGCGATTAGTAAAAAAACAGCTAAAACACTAATAAAAACTAAAGAGTATTCTAACTTTTGCTTTTGCTTTGCAGTTTTTTGTTCATAGGCTTTTGTAATTAATGGCATATTATTAGCAATATCTACAAAACGTAAACGCGAATTATAAAACTCAGCATCATTGTAAGAAAAATTAATGTATTTATGTGCTCTGTCAATATCACCTTCAGAAAAAAGTATCTTAGCTAAAGTCCCCATTGATGCGTTATCCTTTACAGAGGCTTGAATATCTGATATTGCAGAGTGTATTAAATACTCTTTTTGTTTAGTTAATTGGTTATTTAACTCATATAACAAGGATCTTTCAAAAGTTATTAATGAGTATAAACGAGAACCTAATTTAACTTTACCAAGTCTTTGTGAATTGACTTTAAAAGCCTTGTCCAAATTTCGTTTATCTCTATATTCCTTTTCTTTAAGTCTTAAGGCTTCCTCAGAGTCAGGTTTAAGTCTATCATATAATGAGTCTTGATAGGCTTTGTATAGCTCTAAATATATTAATTTATTGCTATTTACTGCTGTATTATAGGATAGGCCAGAATAACCTTCTTTATGAGCAATAAAATAATTATTTAGTAAAGATTTTGGTAGTGAGTTTCTTTTTATTTTACTTAATGCATCAATTGATTCTTTAAATCGTCCTGTGTTAACTAATAATAATCCCATTTTTAGGATAGCTTTATCTAGTAACTCATCATTATTAAGCAATTTTCCAATCTCTATGTTTTTTTCTATATATTCTAATGCTTTATTAAAACTGTAAAATTGATACTCCTCAAAAATAGCATTGTTAATTATGTACTGGTCATTGAGATTAGAAGTATTACTTACTTTTTTAATTAAGCTATCTATTTGTGCTTCCTTTTCTAAATCATACATTTTATAATTACGCATCTTAAATTCTAAACTACTGATAATAGAATCTAGATTTTGAGACACAAGGTTACTTTGAAATAACAATAGAAATAAGATACAAAAAATAAACTTCAAATTAAAAAGGTGTTTTAGAAAAAATTATAGCGAATTTACCTCTAAAATAATGATAAAAAAGGATCTTTTAATATTTTAAAATGTAGCTACTACTTTTTGAAAAGCACCATTATTTTAAAATATTAAGATTATGACTAAACTATAGACATGAAAATCGCTTAGTTTTTAAATTACAATTAATCCACAATAACAGCATCAATACAAGTCCATCCTAAGGAGTTAACATCTTTAATATCTGCTGTTTCATCCGTAAATTTGTCAACCGTTATTCTTTGATTTGGTTTTATAGTGTCAGATATTTTAATTAGCATTTTATGTATAATCGTGTTGGTTATGGAATAATATTGAATTTCGATTGTACAATCCTTATAAGTTGTATATTTAGAGGTGTTAGTAAGCATCAAGCTTAATTGGTAACCAGCTTGTGTTTGCCTCTTACGATAGCTACCTGTGGCTTCAATTTCAGGTTTAATCAACCCTTTTTCGGAAGCCATTTCAAGTTGTATTTGTGCTGCTTCTAATTGTTGTTGTTTTGATTTTTCGCTTTCGCAATTGCATAATATAAGTGCAAGTAGTAAAAACGTAATGGTATGCTTCATAAAAAATAACTCGAGTTAATTATAATTTAGATATTTATTTTGGTGTAAAAATAATACACAAGAGTTATATTAAACAATAGATTTACTTATAAAAATAGGACTGGTAAATATAATTATTAACCCACAATTTAGATTAGTTTTTTATTAAAGTAAAATAAAAAGTGGTTCCAACACCTTCTTGACTGTCAACCCAAATAGTCCCTTTATAGTAAGTAATAATTTTTTTTACAATGGACAAACCTATACCAGAAGATGATCCTGTACTTTCTAATTTTGTAAAGACTTTAAAAATTTTGTCGTAATAATCAGATTTAATACCAATACCATTGTCTTTGACAAAAAACTGATAATGATCATCATGATCTGTGTAACCAACTTGTATACTTCCTTTTTCTGGATTACCATATTTTATGGCATTTTGTATTAAATTTTGAAACACTTGTTTAAATCGCCAAGCATTACCATTTATACTAGGTAAGTTTGGTTGTACTGTTATGGTAACGTAAGTTGGTACTAATAGTGTTTGTATAACCTCGTCTATGATTACATTAAAATCAATAAATTTATCTTCTGCCTCAAGTCTGTCTATGGTTGAGTAATCTAAAATTCCTTTGATTAAAAAATCCATCTTTTCTACATTAAACAATACTTGATGTAATGGAGTTAATGCACCATCCTCCAATATATCTTTATGGTCGTCCATAAACCAACTTATTAGCGTATGGATATTTATTAATGGTGCTTTTAAATCGTGTGATACAACATGAGCATATTCATTTAACTCTTCATTTTGACGTGATAAAAACTGTAATAATTCTTCTTTTTTAGCCTCTTGCTCCTTAAGACGTTCTTCATTTTCCTTTCGTTGAATAATATTTACTAGCATGTTAGCAAATACAAAAAGGATATCTTTTTCTTGATCATTAAATTTATTAATTTGTTTAACGGAGTCAAATCCTATAAACCCTATCAATTCTTTGTTTTTAAACTTAGGTATCGTTATTAAGCTTTTAATGCCTTGTGGCTCTAAAACAGCACGTAAACCATGCTCGCCATCTTTTGGTAATAAACTGACATCTTCCACAAAAAAAGCTTCCCCTTTTTTATGTGCTTCAACCCATTGCGGAAAATAATCTAATGGGACTTGCTGTAAATTATCCAATTCTGGTTCAATACCTTGTGCACACCACTCGTAAGTATTAGACGTGGTGTTGTCTTTAAAATTGTATGAAAAAATGTAACTTCTGTCAGACTCTACAAACTCGCATATTTGTTGTAAAGAAGTATTAATTAAATTTTCAATGTCTGATAAATCAGAGTTAATATATTGTGTAGATATACTGATTAGTAACTCTTGAAAACGAATTTGTCGCTCTATAATTTTATCTTTTTCTAATTGTTTTAAATAATTTAATTTATTGGTTTTAAGTTGTTCTGAGTGGGTTCCTAAAGGGTCTTGATAATCATTTTTCATAGCACTAATCAGAATTTTAAATGCGGTTAAGTTAGTTTGGTTTTACTAATATAATATTTACATTTTTAAAACTAATATTATCCATGTTCAAATTAACATTTTTTTTCCTACAAGCTTTTAACGACGCTAGTTGACTTAAGTATTTGATTAGCAAATTAGTCCGTATTTACACCAAGAGATTAACTATTTTCAAAGCTACTTTGTATAAAAATCAAGTATATTTGCAAAGGTTGAAATTGAAGTAAAATAGCTATAAATTCAATCTTACTTTTATAAAAAATAATTTTCAAATCAAACAATTATGAAACAATTTGGAATAGTGTTAACAGCACTATTAATTAGTGGTCTATCATTTGCTCAATTAGAAGTCTCTTTAAGTACAGGTTATGCTGTTGGAAGTGCTGGAATGAAATTAGGAGAATCTATTAACCTATCAGAAACAGAAAACGCTTATGGTAGTTATGGTGAAGGTGCAAACGTGCAATTAAGAGGTACTTATTATTTTAATGAGTCTTTTGGTGTAGATTTAGGTTTAGGATACTTACATGGTACAGACCAAACGGTATCTGAAGTTAGCGTACCAAATCGTGAAATAGATGCTGTTGCGAGAGCTCGTGCTTTTGGAGCATCAACATCTATTGTCTATAAATTTACAAACAATATTTATGGTCGTTTTGGTGCTTTATTAAAATTAGGTGGAAAAACGGAAGCTGTAGTCTATGATAAGTCAACACTTAGTCAAGCTGAAGCTGATGCTTTTGGAATCCCTTTAGGGTCTTATTCTGAGACAAATTATAAAGAAGATTTTCATGGACATTTTCCGCTAGGATTTGTAGGTGCTTTAGGTTATAAATTTAATTTAAATGATAATTTAAATTTATTTATTGAAGCTGAGTATTACGGAATTAGCTTAAAGCGAAAAGATTCTGAAATTACTGAATTCAATACAGATGTAGTATTACCGGATGGTACTGTTGCATTTGCTGGTTTTTACAATATAGATAATTTACCAAATGGTTATAATAAAGAAACAACTTATGTTGATAATTTATCTAATACAAATACAGATTCATCAAGAAAATTATCTCAAAAAGTACCTTATTCGTCATTCGGAATTAACTTTGGAATTACCTATAAATTTAAAAGTAGTTCTAAAAAACAATAAGTCTTTTAAATAGTACATATAAAAAAAATAAAGCCTATTAAAACGTGATTTTAATAGGCTTTTTTTGTGCTGAAAATTTAAAAGTTTTTAATTTGAAATACAAAATTACTTGATTAATAATTAAAATGTTAAGATCTTAAAATCGAAACTATATTATTAACAGTATGCCTTGCAGTTTTGCCGACACCGTAAATAGTCGCAGATGCAAATCCAGTCCAACTACCATAACCAACTAACCATAAATTTGGTAATTTTTTACTCTTAGTATAACTGGTCTCTATTTTATTATTTTCAATAATATCCAAGGACTCTAAATGTTTTAAGTTAGCCTTAAAACCAGTGCACCAAATCACTGCGTCAACTGCAGTTTTATCTTCATTGTCCCAAACAACTCCATTATCGTAAAAAGAAGAAAAAGGACGTTTAGACGTTAGTGCACCTCTACCTCTAGCCTCTTTTACGCTTTGTACCATGACAATATCGCTTAACGATGTTTTTAAACCAGCATTAGTATTACCTGTTTTTCCATAAAACTTATCTGTAGCATCATTAAATAAATAGCGACCGTCAATATCATCAGGTAAAAAATTAGGCTCAGTTATAGTAACCCATTGGGTTTTTGCAACTTTAGAAACTTCTGCTAAAACTTGTGCTCCCGAGTTTCCGCCTCCTACTATTAATACACTTTTGTTAGTATAGGAATCTGCATTTTTATATTCTGAAGAATGTATCATGGTTCCTAAAAACATCTCTTGCTTAGGATATGTTGGTATATAAGGGTTTTGCGCAGTTCCTGTAGCACTAACTAAGGTTTTACAGTAATACGTTCCCGTATTTGTTTCAAGTTTATAGCCAAACGCTGTTTTATGTACAGCGGTTACTTTAGTACTTCTTTTAATATTTAAATTATAACGTATTTCATATTGCTTTAAATACTCAATAAAACTCGTTTTACTAGGATATTCGGATTCGCCTTCAGGCATTCCCCAACCAGATAATGAGCTGAATTGTGTTGGAGAAAACAACTTTAAACTGTCCCAAGTATTTGTCCATGATCCACCTGCTTGATCTTGATCGTCCAAAACTAAATATTCAATTTTATAACGTCTTAAAAAATAGGCGACAGACAAACCTGCCTGACCACCACCAATAACAAGTGTTTCGTATATTTTCATTAAAACTAAATGATTAATTAGAAAAGCTTCATCATTAAATGTACAAAAATTAGTGCTAATCAGTATTTAGCTCATCCATAATTTCTGCAAATAATTGATACGATTTAATACGGTCGTTAATATCATAAATATTAGTAACAGCAATAAGCTCGTCAGCTTTAGTCTGCTCCATAAATGCTTTAATTTTAGGCTTTACAGTATCTTTGCTACCAATAAAAGAATATTTTAACATTTGATGTACCTGAGGATTTTTTAAAACCTCTTTGTAATACTCTGTCATCTCTGTTGGTGGTTGTACTGCTTGTCTTTTGCCTGTAAATAAGCCAACAATCATGCTAATTAATGACGTAGATAGACGCTCTGCTTCTTGATCAGTATCTGCAATAATAATGTTTACACCAGTAATAACATAAGGTTTTTGCAACACTGATGAAGGTTGAAATTTATTTCTATAAATATCTAAAGCATCCCATAAATGAGTTGTCGCAAAGTGACTTGCAAATGCATAAGGTAATCCCTTTTTAGAGGCTAAATGAGCACTATCTGTGCTTGATCCTAAGATGTAAATAGGAACAGTCACACCTTCTGCAACTGTAGCTCTAACTTTAGATGTTGCATTATCTTCAGAAAAATATTGCTGAATTTGTCCTACCATATTAGGAAATGCGTGTGCAGCTTCCATAAAATCAGACCTAATCGCTTCAGCTGTTTCACGATCTGTTCCAGGTGCTCTACCTAAACCTAAATCAATACGGTTAGGATATAACGTCGCTAATGTACCAAACTGCTCTGCTACTATTAATGGCGAATGATTTGGTAACATTATTCCTCCAGATCCAATAGTTATTGTTTTGGTGCCTTGTGCAACATAACCAATTAAAATTGAGGTGGCACTACTACCTATATTGGGCGAGTTATGGTGTTCTGCCAACCAATATCTTTTATAACCAAAGTCTTCCGCTTGTTGTGCTAAATGTAACGCATTATCATAGGTTTGCTTTAGTGAATGATCTTGGGACACTAACGCTAAATCTAAAATAGAATATGATGTTTTTTGAGTTTTCATAGTTTGTAGGTGTGCTATTATAAGTCTGTTTTAGACCTTAAATATTGCAACTACAAAGTTACATAACATAGTACTGCTAAGGTTGTATGTATCTATTAAACTTTTGCTAAAGCCTTCTTAATAAATTATAATAGTTGTGCACATCAAGAAAGACTTAAGTGTTTATAATAGTTGTATTTTTGTGTTTTAATATCCAAAACACGGTTGTAACAAGAAAGTATTAAATACATGATTATACCTAAACTACACTATATAACACAAGGCGAAACTGCTAAACAAATTTTAGAAAATGTCCAAAAGGCATGTACTTCTGGTGCAGAATTAGTACAATTACGTTATAAAAATGTGTCTGAAAAAAAGTTTTTAAAATTGGCTGAAGCGGTTATAAAAATAACATCCCATTATCAGACAAGATTAATTATAAATGACCATTATAAATTAGCTAAAACGATTAAAGCAGATGGAGTCCATTTAGGACCTTCAGACACTTGTCCAACTATTGCTAGAAAACACTTATATACTTGGCAAAGTATTGGAGGTACTGCTAATACTTTAGAAGACTGCGAAACTTTAATCACTAAAGAAGTTGATTATATTAGTTTGGGACCTTTTAGATTTACTGATACTAAAGCCAATGTAGGACCAATTCTAGGTTTAGAAGGTTATACTGCAATTATGGATGTTTTAAATACAACAACGCCAATTATTGGTGTTGGAGGAATTACAACTTCAGATATTGAAGCTATTTTAAAAACGGGAATTTCTGGAGTGGCTGTTTCTAGTCAAATTACTAAAAACTTTGATAGTATAAAAACATTTAACCAATTGCTTAAAGCATCTGTTATAGCAGAACAACGTCATACTTTTGAATAATTTATAATAACATTAAGTTTTATAAAACAAAAAAGCTATCATAATTAAAATTATGATAGCTTTTTTTATAAGTTGTAATTTATGGATTAACTAATTAGTTAATCTTAATAGTTAATACACCTCTTCTGTTTTCTGCTCTACCAGCAGCAGTTGTATTAGTAGTTGCTGGTTGCGTCTCTCCTACTCCTGTTGTCGTAATAACATCTGAAGCTAATCCTTTAGATACTAAGTAATCTTTAATAGTTTGCGCTCTTTTTACAGATAGGTTGTAGTTATAGTTAACACCACCTTTGTTGTCTGCATGACCAACTATAGACACGTTGTAAGATGCATCTTTAGTCATATCTGTAGTTAATTGATCTAAGATTATTTTAGCATTTAAATCAAGCTCTGCACTATCATAAGCAAAATACACTTTTCTTTCGCCTTCAATAGGGTTAGCAACTGGCTTAACGTCTTTAACAACAACAGGACAACCGTTATCTGTTCCTTTTACCTCAGGACAGTTATCTTTATTATCAGGGAAACCGTCACCATCAGTATCAGGACATCCACCAAATTCAACACGACCTTTTACTTCAGGACATAAATCGTCTTTATCAGCAACACCATCACCATCAGTATCAGGACATCCACCAAGACTAACTAATCCTGCAACTTCTGGACAAACATCATACTCGTTTGGTACACCATCTCCATCAATATCGTTATTTACTTCTTCCTTAGCGTTTCCATTTCCTAATTTATACACGATACCTAAGCTATGTGCAAAATGTTTTGGTAAGTAGTCTTTAAACGCATGCTTGTAAGTGGTTTGCAAGTTTAATCCAAAATCATCATTGATGCTATATTTTAAACCAACTGCACCATTAACAGTACCTGCACCAACTAAATCTGAACCGTTTGCTGCATAAGATGTATTATAAGGACCTTCTTCAATCCAAGTATAACCACCACCAACTGCTAAAAATGGTTGTAAATCGTTTTTACCAAATGCATAGTTAATCATACCATCTAAACCGTAATACTTAAGGTTGTCTACTAAAACGCTTTCATCTGCACTACCTAAATCACCCCATTTAGTTAACTCATTTAAAGTACCTCTTGCAGTAATAGATAAGTTTTTGTTGAAATTTTTAGTTACACCAACATATACACCTAAATTCCAGTGATCGTTAAGGTTAAAAAATTCGTCAAAATAATCTCCTTGTGGCGCATTTTCTCCAACAGGATAAACATCAATAGCACTTACACCAGTTTCAAAAGACCAACGTTTGTCATTTTTAGAATCTGTAACTGACATGTCAGCACTGTTTTCTTCCTTAATAGTATCTTGATTTAAGCTATAAACTAAACCTAAACTGTGTGCCCAATGCTTTGTTAAATAGTCCTCAAATGAGTGCTTATATGTTGTCTGTAAGTTAATACCAAATCTATTAGTAACGTTATAACGTAATCCTAAAGCTCCATTTACAGTACCAGCACCAACTAAGTCTGATCCGTTAGCAGCAAAAGAAGTATTGTATGGACCTTCTTCAATCCAAGTGTAACCACCACCAACTGCTAAAAAAGGTTGTAATTTACCTTTACCAAAAGCATAATTGATCATAGCGTCTAAACCATAATATTTTAGGTTATCCACTAATACACTTTCATCTGCAGCACCTAAATCACCCCATTTGCTAATTTCGCTAAAAGTACCTCTAGCAGAAAGTGATAAGTTATTATTAAAGTTTCTTGTAATCCCAACATAAACACCGTAATTCCAATGATCGTTTAGATTTAAAAATTCGTCTAAATAATCTCCTTGAGGAAAATCTTCTCCGACAGGATAAACATCAATTGCAGTAAAACCAGTTTCAAAAGACCAAGTCTTTTCTGTGTTTTGTGCAAAAGAAAATTGCATACTAAATACTAGTATAAGTGTTAATGATAAAATGTTGTAATACTGTTTCATATTCAAATTATTTTTTATTTTAAAAATTAATTAAGCCGGCAAATTAACAACAATTGAAATCAATAAAAGACAAAAATTTTAATGAAATAATAAGCTGTTAAAACCCACAATTATCGAAATAATAATGTTTTTGAATTAGAGTGTAGAATCGTTAATTAATTATGTTTAAATATGGTTTAAGTCTAATGTTTTTAGTACTTAACTAGTAAATGCATAAAAGTTAAATTCGTCATAAAACCGAAAAAAAGTGTTGTCATTATTAGTAAGAAATTCCATTCAAACGATGAACAGTAAAAAAGTCCGTTGTAGTAAAAATCTTATCACATTTAAAATATAGTTTTTTGATTAAAATTTAATTTTTGATGGTGTAAAACGTTTAAAAATATCAGTTTTAGTATTTCAAAATCTGTTAAAAAACTATATTCGCAGCATGTGGATGTATTTAGGTTTATTAGCAGCTCTTTTTTTAGGATTACATAATTTGTGTAAAAAGCATGCAGTACAAGGTAATGAGGTTTTTCCTGTACTTTTAGGTACCATTGGATCTGGCTTTTTATTTATACTTCCGTTTTTTATTGGTTCTGTTTTTTTTCCAGAGGAAACCAAAAACTTAGGATTTTATATTACTAGTATTCCTTGGCAAACGCATGGTTTTATATTTATCAAATCCTTGATTATGGCTGCGTCATGGATATTAGCCTATCAAGCGTTAAAACATTTACCCATAACTATTGTCACACCAATCCGATCCGCAGGTCCTTTTTTTACTTTTATTGGTGCCATAATTATTTATAACGAAACGCCTAAGTTTTTACAATGGATAGGTTTTTTTCTTATCATATTTTCTGTAATCCTCTATTCTAGAATTGGTAAAAAAGAAGGTATTATATTTAAAAGAAACAAATGGATTTTCGCTATTATCGGAGCAACATTTTTAGGTGCTTCTAGCGGTTTATATGATAAATTTTTGATTCAGAGTTTAAGCCTTAACCCTCAAACGTTACAATTTTGGTTTTGTTGGTATACCATACTAATTTTAATAGTTATATTATCTATTACGTGGTTTCCGTATAAAGCTAAACGACAAGCGTTTAAATGGCGTTGGACTATTATTGCTGTTGGTATTTTATTACAAGCAGCAGATTATTTTTACTTTAAAGCACTACAAGATCCTGATGCCTTAATCATGTTATTATCTGCTATAAAAAGAAGTCAACTTATAATTGCAGTTGTAATTGGAGGGATTGTTTTTAAAGAACATAATAAACGCAAAAAACTTGTTCCTTTATTTGGGATATTATTAGGTGTCTTTTTGATTTTATATTCTTAAAAACAAAAGTGGTTTATAATAAAATAATGCTATTAAATCGATTTTATAGCTGCTTGTATCTGTATTCTAGCCATATCATAAACTAACTTAGAATTTGAGGTATTAATAACAGATAACTCTGTGCATGCTAAAACTACAATTCCATTTTTGGTATACTTAATAAGCAAATCATTAAATATGTTTAATTGCTTAGGATTTGCATCACCATTGTAAACAGCTATTCTTAAATTGTCTATTAGTTGCATATCTGCATCAGAAGCCTTAATAATATTAATGCTTTGCGCAGTAAATTGAGATGTTAAGTAGTTGGACTGCATGGTATATAATGTGCCAAAAATGGTGACTTTAACATGATTATTTCCTGTAATTTTGGAAATCGTTTCTTGTATAGCATGTATTACATTGGTTTTAATTTGTAACCTATCTATAGTTTCATGTAAGGTAATATTTGGAACTAAAATATTGTCTATTTTTAAAGCGTCAAGTGTATTTAAATGCGTTTTTACAATAGTGTCTAAGGCATTGGACGTATTTGGTAACAGCTTATTTATTGCATCAAAATCTACATTCAACAGTTTAAAAGGACATGTGCTAAATCCACCATATTTTTTGTTATACATAGCATTAAGCGTTTTTATGTAAAACAATGTAGAATAACTTCCAAGTCCCAATACGCCTAATGTGCTCATTCTATTTCAAGGATGTAGTTAGCAAAATAGTTATTACTATCGCTTAATTTATTTTTTATATTGAATTGAGTATTGGTGATAATATTATTTAGAATTTCATCATTATATTTTCTCGAAATTTCTAAATGAATTTTTTCGTTTTTAACAAAGCTGAACGTTTTATTTATGGCTTTAATATGGACGTCTTGATTTATGGTACTTGTTATGTAGCTTTTGGCAATACCTTCTTTTTCATTATAAGTTGGTGTGTGTATAAAGTTGTTTCTGTTAAAATCAGCATCTAATTCTTTATTAATTCGGTCTAATAAATTTAAATTAAAAGCTGCTGTTACACCTTGACTATCATTATAAGCAGGCAAAACAATGTCTTCAGATTTAATTAAATCTACTCCTAAAAAAAGTTTGTCTCCTAGGTTTAGATTAGCGCTTAAATTTTGCATAAAAATTGATGCAATAGCATCATTCATATTACCAATATTAGATCCTAAAAATAGAATTACCTTAGGATGTTTACTATGCTTTAAAGACTCTAAAACCTCAAAATAATCACCTTGTTTTGTCTTAACAGACACAGCAGGTAATTCTGTATTTAGGGTACTTTCTAAATTATCTAATGCGTTTTGAGAAATGTCAATAGGAAGATAACTGTAATCAAAACCTTCTTGACTTAGCAATTTAATGAGCTCTTTGGTTTTTGTACCATCTCCAGCACCTAGCTCTATTAATTCAAAATAAGTGTCTTTCTTTAATTTTAAAGATGCTATAATATTAGACGTTTGGTTTTTAAAAATATCATGCTCTGCTCTAGTCAGATAATATTCTGGTAAACCCATAATTTGGACAAAAAGGGCATCTCCTTTTTTATCATAAAAATATTTTGATGGTAAGTTTTTATGTTGTGCGCTTAAACCTTTGTTTACTGCGTCTTTAAATTGTTGTATCATGTATTATTTTACTAATCTAATTCCTGTGTATTGCCAACGCTCTAGTGGGTTGAAAAAATTTCTGTACGTATTCCTACTATGGTTTTGAGATGTCGCTACAGATGCGCCACGTAATACCATTTTGTTACTCATAAATTTTCCGTTATACTCACCTACTGCTCCATTTGCTTTTTCAAAATTAGGATATGGTAAATAGGCACTTGCTGTCCATTCCCAACGTTTTCCCCATTGCAATGTGTTAGACGCTACTTCCCATTCAAACTCTGTTGGTAATCGCATCCCTTTCCATTCTGCGTAAGCATTAGCTTCATAAAAATTAATGTGACTTAAAATAGCATTTTTGTCTACTGGTTGTAAACCTGCTAAGGTATAGTAATGCCAAATTTCATCTATTTTAAACCAATATAAAGGTGCGTTTATGTTGTTTTTGTTTACCCAAGACCAACCTTCATCTAACCAAAGGTTAAAATCAGAATAACCTCCAGCTTCCATAAATGCTATATAATCACCATTTGTGACTAAAAAATTATTTATTTCAAAATCATTAATAAACACTTTGTGTACTCCTAGTTCGTTATCATAACAAAAATCCTCTCCTTTGTAACCAACTTGGTAGATTCCTTCATTAATTTTGGTTGTGTCCAAAGCTATATTATGATCTTTTAAAAGATTATAATCTTTTTTATAAACCGGAAAAAGTGGATTGTGACCAAACATATATTTTACATCAGTAATCAGTAATTCTTGATGTTGCTGCTCATGATTTAATCCTAAAACAATTAAATCTTTTAATTCCTTACTAGAATTTTGATCTAAAAGTTTTAATACATTTTTATCTACATAACTCCTGTAATCTAAAATATCGCTAGTAACTGGTCTAGACATATTACCTCGATTAGACTGCAAAATACGTGTACCTAATGTATTGTAATAACTATTAAATAAAAAGCCATAATTAGCGTCAAACGTTTTATAATTGGGTAAAAAAGGTTTTAAAATAAACTCTTCAAAAAACCAAGTCGTATGTGCTAAGTGCCATTTTGGAGGACTAGCAAATGCTGCAACTTGAATTGAATAGTCTTCAACATTTAAATGACTACAAAACGATACTGTTTGCGATCTGACCTGTGTGAAATGTGCTTTAATACTCATATATATTTAATACATCATGATGTTTTGAATTGTGCTTTTGGTGACTACGTATATTTTAAATTACTGATTTAAAATCTTACCATGATACTCAAATTTAAATAAAATGATTGTAACAGACTATTTATAGTATGGACATTATGGCTTATTAACTGTGCTTAAGTCGACTTTAGCGTTATTACTTACACAATATTTGAATTTTAACTATTATTTTTAAACGCTTTAATTATGGAAAGTATAGATTTATGTGGTCTTCCGGAAGCTGTAGCGTAATCTGAAGACACGTTGTAAGCATCATTTAATATGCCTTCATAAATTCCTGCAATAACAGTTCCCATAAAGTTTCCTAATGCTGCTTTTCTTTCTTTAGCATAATCTTCAACTGTAACAGAGTTAAACAAAAGATTAGTGCCATAAACTTGGTTAATATATGATGCCAATTGATTTTGTGTGATAGCCTCTCCAACAAGATTGTAAATTTTATTATTATGTTTGTCTTGGGTTAACATTCTTGCATAAGCAAACCCTAGCTCATCTCTACTGGTATACGTGCACTTACCAGACGCTGCACAATTAGTGATTTTGCCTTCTTTTACATAAGTATCAATATACTCTAAATCTGGCTCAATGTAAATTCCGTTTCTACCAATAACCCATTCCAAACCTGAGTTTTGCACGTCTTTTTCTGTTTGTCTATTAGTTTGTACGATAGGACTAAAAGCATTTCCAGTTTCTGCACCAACAATACTTGTATAAACAATTTTTTTAACACCATTTTGCTTTGCTGCTTCAATAACATTTTGGTGCTGAATTATACGTTTTTCTGGTGCATCCATACTAGAAACTAGCAATAAAACATCTATACCTTTTAACGCATTTACAAACTGTTTTTGATTGTTGTAATCGCCTTCTCTGATTGGTACATCTAAAAATTTTGCTTTTTCTGGTGTTCTAGCAATACCTACAATATTGTCCTTTCCTATTAATTGAATAAGATTTTTAATTATTGAAGTCCCTAATTTACCACTTGCGCTTGTTACTGCTATTTTCATTATACATTTATTTTGCTAACACTTTCTACTATTTTACTACTTAAAATAATAATTACGTGGTAATTGTAAGGTTTTAAAACTACTTTTAAATATTAGTACATGGTATTATTGTGAGCCGATGTTTTTGGTATTTGCTGAATGCTATCCCAATGCTCCACAATTTTTCCTTCAGCATTAAATCTAAAAAAATCCATAGTGACGTATTGGTCATTATCTGGCCAAATTTGATGGGTATGTAAAGCTACTAAATCCCCTTCAGCAACACTTCTGACAAAATCCATAGACTTTACAGGATATTCTTTTTGCATGCGATTAAAATAATCAATAAATGCTTGAGGTCCATCTGCAACCATAGGATTATGTTGTATATACTGTTCTCCAACATACAGTTCTACTGCTTTTGTTGGATTGCCTTCATAGGCCATTTTATAGAAAGCAATAGCATTCTCTTTGTTTTTTTGAATATCCATAAGTTATTTAGTTTTTAAATTTTAATGCTTCTATCTCTTTTTGCAAAGCTTCTGCTTTATCCTTAAATTTTTGCATAGCTTTTTTAAGTTGTTCTATTTTTTTTAAAGCATCTTCATCTTGAACTGCTTCATACACTTCAACAGTGTTTTTAACTTTATATTTTGCTTTTGCACCACAAGTTGGGCATGTTTTTATGTCTGACATATTGTTAATTATTTAAAATAAAAAAGGCTACATCTTGTAGCCTTTTCTGCTATTAATTAAAAATTTAAAAAGGAATGAATTATTAATTAGGGAAATTAAATTTACCATTTGTATTTTTTCTATTTGCTTCTGGAATAATAGTTTCCATTACGTCCCAATGTTCTGCAATTTTACCATCTTCTACTCTAAATAAATCATAATATGAGGTTGGTTGATTTGCAAATTTACCTTCGCTTATGGTTAATACAAAATCACCTTCGCCTAATACTTTATGCACTGTATCAAACTCCATTCTAACACCTTGTTTGGCCATAACTTCTAGAGCTTTACCTAAACCTGATAGACCATCTGCAATGTTGGGATTGTGTTGTATATACTGGTCTCCATTAAAATACCCTTGTAATTTTTCCATTTTACCATTTACTAAAATATCGTTTACAAAGTTAGAAACTGTTGTCTTGTTTGCTTGTGTTTTTTCTAAATCTGTAATACTTTTTGTTCCATCTGTTTGAGAATGACCACTTGGGTTTAAGTCTGCAACTGGAATTAAATTATCCCAATGCTCTACAATTAATCCATTTTCAAATCTAAAAATATCAAACCCTACTTTTGGTCCAAAAAAATCGTAAACGGTTTGTGTAAACACATAATCTCCATCTTGAAAAGCTCTTATTGTATTTACTTTAAAACCATCTTTTGGAGCCAACTGTAATAAAGCTCCAAACCCATCTAAACCATCTCCAACAGATAGATTGTGTTGTGTATATTTTTTTGGGTTTATATAAGAAATTGCTTTTTTGTCTCCTGTTTCAATACTTTTTAATACAGCTATAGTTTTTTCTTTATTTGATAATTTTGTGATTGTTTTCATTTTAGCTTCCTTTTTAAAAGTTGCTTTTGTTGTTTCTTTTTCCGACTTGCAAGACGCTAAAGTTAGTATTAGCGATAATGCGATAAGATAATTCTTCATTTTAATTTATGTATGTTTTTTGTGAGTACAAAATTAAAATAGAACCCTTAGTAACTAAAGATAAATATGTGCTTAAAAATGGTAAATATAGAACCTTAAATACTAATTTAGTTCTTTTTTGAATTGATTTGGGGTGAATCCTGTATTCTTTTTAAAGTATTTAACAAAATTTGTAGGTTCTTCAAAACCTAAGGCATAGGCTAATTCTGTACTTTTTATTTCTGAATTTACAAGTTGTCGTTTTGCTTCTAACACTATAAATTCATCTATAAATTGTTTTACTGTAATTGAAAGAGTTTCTTTACAAATAGAGTTTAAGTGCTTGTAAGTTATATTTAGTTTTTGTGCATAAAAGTTGGCATTTCTACTAGTAATATAATGCGTTTCTAGTAAAGCCTTAAACGCTAAAAAAGTATTAATTTGTTTTGATGGTTTTAAATGAAAAGTTTGATGCTGTTTTAAGCGTTCTAATTTTGAAAAAATTATAGAATGTAAGGATTTATATGTGTTTTCTTGATTATAATCTTCTTTCTGACTGTTATATTCTTCAAATAATAATTCGAAATAATGAATAACATTAGAGTTTTTTGGCACTTGAATAATTGGAGAAAACAAATGTGCATTAAACAATCTAATTAATTCGTTTTTTGGTAATGCATTTATTTGTTTTTTTAGATAATCTTCTGTGAATAATAAAATATAGCCTTTTAAATTTTCGGTAAACTGAAACGCATTAATTTGACCTTTAGATATATGAATAATGGTATTTTGCTTTACCGAATGCCATACAAAATCTACCAATTGCTTGCTTTCACCTTCAGTATATAATACAATCATATTAAAAGCAACTTGATGTGCTTTTTCCGGATGATGATCTACAGCGTTATCCTTTCTAATAGCAAGACTTTCAATAGATAAAATTTCAATTCCACTATTATTTGGTTTTTGAGAATTAAAAACAATTTGAGGAATATCCTTTGGCATTACATTTTAGTATTAAAATTTTCTAATGCTTTTCTAATATGTTCGCTGTCCCAATGGTTATCAAAATCTACAATACCTCTTTTAAAATCTGCATCTAACAATTCTTCTTGTTCTTTAAGCTCTTTTCTTGCTTTAAATATATAATCTTCATCACGTTTAGGTCCTTTTGCTAACCGTCTTAAACTGGTTTCGTCGTATTTAATAAAGTTTTTAACCTGTCTGTTAAGGGTGTATTTTCTAAATCCTAGCTTATGCAATACATCACTAGCTAATGATAAAGAAGTGTCCAGCGATTCTCTATAAAAATTTTCTAGTCCAAGGTTTAACAATTCGTACGCATCTTCTCTATTTTTAGTCCGAATCATGAGTTGTATATGTGGATATTTTTCGTTTACAATTTTACTAATAGCTTTAGTTACACTTAATTTGTTGGTAGCAATAATTAATATTTTGGCCTCTTCAATTCCTGCAGATTCTAATAAATCTAAACGTGTTGCATCTCCATAATACACTTCAAATCCCATTTTACGTAAAAAATCAACACGATTTGAATCCTGATCTAATACGGTAGCTTCCACACCATGAGACCTTAAAAAGCGACCAACTGTACTTCCAAAATTACCAAACCCAACTAAAATAATTTTTTGAGATTTTGCAATATGGTCCATAGGTCGTTTAATTGATTCTTTAGTACCTACTTTTGGGAGTATAAAGCGCTCATTAATTATACTTAAAATTGGTGTTAATGCCATACTTAGAGCTGTAATAACTAATAGCATATCCATTTGTTTTTGCTCCAAAATATTAAGACCAAAAGCAAAAGATAACAATACAAAAGCAAATTCTCCAACTTGTGCTAAACTGAAAGTTAATAGTAATTTTTGATCTATTTTTAGATTAAAAACACGACCAGTAATAAATAAAACGACTGCTTTTAATACCACAATTGCTATTAAAACGCCTCCAATAGTAAGCGGACTTTTTGCTATTACTATAAAATTAATAGAAGCTCCAACTGCCATAAAAAACAAACCTAACAGTAAGTTTTTAAAAGGTTCTAATGTACTTTCTAATTCATGTTTAAACTCACTGTTAGATAGTACAACTCCACCTAAAAAAGCACCTAAAGCAGGACTAACACCTACTAATTCCATAATAAAAGATATACCAAAAACAATTAGGAATGCTGCAGCTATAAGTAATTCTCTTACCTCTGTTTTAGCAACTTTTCTTAACATTGGCACAATTATATAGCGTCCTAAAGCAATAATAACAACTACCGATAGAATAATAGCTATTGTTTGCAAACCAAGTGGTAAACTCTCTATTAGACTTAAAGATTCACTGTGATTATTGGTTTGTGCTTCTGTTTTAGAATTAGACAATAAAGGCATTGCACCAATCATAAAAATCACGATTATATCTTGAAATAATAAAATAGAAAATGCCGAAGTCCCAAAGGTCGTATCCATCAAGCCTTTTTCTTTTATAGTTTGCATAGCAATAGCTGTGGACGATAATGCTACAGCCATAGCAATTACTAATGCGACTTCCCATTCATATCCCAAAAAGGTGAATAGTAAATGGGTTAATAACATGGTACCACCTACTTGTATTCCTCCCATTCCGAGTATGGTTTTACGCATATTCCAGAAGTTTTTAGGTTCAATTTCTAACCCAATAAGAAATAGCATCATTACGACACCAAATTCTGCGAAATGCAAAATATCTTGACCTTCTTCACCAATAAAACCTAATACATAAGGTCCAATTAATACACCTGCTAATAAATAACCAATAACAGAACTTAATCCTAATCGTTTGGCAATAGACACGCATATAATTGCTCCTGCTAAAAACACTATGGCTTCAAAAAGTAAACTTCCAGTCATATTTTAAATGATTTTAAGTTGTGGAATGTCGTTAATAAATGATTTTTTCTCAAAATCGTTTATAGTTAAATCGGCTTGAAGCAAATCGATTAATTTACCATAATTAATTTTGTAATCATTTAATTTTTCATCGGAAAGATTATGAGTTCCCATTACTGCAAATGGCGGTAAATAGGACATACCACATAAATTTGCAGTTTGCTCAAAGGGTCTTAAAAATTGCTCAACCGTGAAGCTGTTATATCCTGCGGAACAATATACTTCTTTTGATCCACCAGTTGTTATGGCATTTAAACACGTTTTATTGTGCAAAGCTTTTCCTTCTGGACCATAAGCCCAATTAAATTCTAAAACCATATCAATCCATTGTTTCATTAAAGGTGGACAACTATACCAATAAAACGGATGATGCCATATAATAATATCGTGATCTTGTAAAAGTTTCTGCTCTCTTGGTACATCTATATGAAAATCGGGATACTCATCATACAAATCATGAAGCGTCACATTTTCTTTATCTTTGATATGGTTGATTAAAGCCAAATTAGCTCTAGATTTTTCAAATTTTGGATGTGCAAAAAGAATTAGAATTTTTTTCATATTTTGAAATATCTTCAATTTAGAATTATACTTTTAAAATAATTTAGGTAATTAAATTGAAAGACAACTTTATACCTTGAATAATCATACCTGTTCCTATTATAGCTATAATTAATCCCATAATTTTTCCAATAACAGAAATTACATTATTACCAAAAATTTTGACAATTATATCACTTAACCTAAAAGTGAAATAAGTTAATAAACTCATTAAACCAAAAATAGAAATCACTAAAATTATATGTATAGTTTCTACATTTGCGACAAAATTCATAGCAGTTACAATAGTTCCTGGTCCAGCTAATATTGGAATTGCTAATGGTGAAACAGCTATGTTTTCATCTATATCTACATTATCTATGGTTTTTACATTGGATATTTTTGATTGTAACATATCAAAACCTATGAAAAAAATTAATATGCCTCCAGTAATTTTAAAAGCAGGAATACTAATATTGAATAACTCGAAAATATACTTACCTAAAAGTACAAAAACAGCAACTATAATAAATGCTATAAAATTTGAACGTCTGTTTATATCATGCTTTGTTTTTTTATCTGCACCTTGAGTTAAGGATAAAAAAACCGTCATGTTTGAAATTGGGTTGGTTATTGCAAAGAATGCTGTAAAAACAGCAATAGAAAAGGTAATTAGGTTATCCATGTAATATAAAATTTAATCTTGCAAAAACTTGAATTACTTCTATTTTACCAAAGTAATTTAGCGTTTTTTTTAATCTGTTAAAACTTAAAAAAGTCAACTATTTTAAAATATTTATAATATAAGAAAAGCTGAGACTAATTAAAATTAATCTCAGCATTTAAAATAAATATGATATTGTTTACTACTGAAAATCAGCTGCTTTAAAAGGATATTTTCTTGGTGTTTTCTGAATGGTTATCCAATGTGCTACGGTAAACGATTTTACACCCCATTGTCCATTAAAACGTCCTAGACCTGAGTTTTTAACTCCACCGAATGGTGCATAGGCACTATCATTAACTGGTTGGTCATTAATATGTGTCATACCAGCTTCAATACCTTGTGCAAATGCCATTCCTTTTGCTTCGTCTTGTGTAAATACAGAACTAGATAAACCGTAGTCTGTAGCATTTGCTAAACGTAAAGCATCTTCTGTATCTTTTGCTCTAGCAATAGACACTGCTGGTCCAAATATTTCATTTTGAAATAATGGGCAATTTTCGTCTACATCTACAAAAACGTGTGGCGGCATATGTAAACCTTCTGCTTCTCCACCTAATGCCATTTTGTAACCTTGTTCTTTTGCATCGTCTATTAACCCTTTTACAGTATCAAACTGGTTTTGGTCAATAATAGGACCTACAAACGTATCCGGATCATTCATATCCAAACGTTTTAAGGTCTTAACTTTTGCTATAAACTTTTCTGTAAATTCGTCATAGACTTTATCTTCAACAATAATTCTGTTGATAGCCATACAGATTTGACCTTGGTTCATAAATTTACCCCAAGCAGCAGCTTCAACTGCCTGATCTATATCTGCATCTTCTAGCACTACAAACGGACTGTTTCCTCCCAATTCTAGCTCGATATTTTTAATAATATCTGCTTCCAGAGCATTTTTACCAACTTGACGACCAACTGGTGTTGAGCCTGTAAACGAAATTAGTTTTGAAATAGGATGCTTTGTAATCGCAGTACCAATAGTACTTCCTCCACCAGGTAAAACGCTTAATAACCCTTTCGGGAAACCTGCCTCTTCTAAAAAAGAAGCGAAAATTAAACCACCAGTTACTATAGACGTTGACGCCGGTTTTAAGACCACAGCATTACCAACTGCTAAGGCTGGACCTAAAGTACGCGCAGTTAATTGACCCGGAAAATTCCAAGGAGAAATTAAACCAATAACACCTAATGGTTTTCTAACAGCCATAGATTCTTTGCCATCAATATCTTGTGGTAATATTTTACCTTCTACTTGTAATGGTAAATGCACAGCACTTTCAAAAACGCTAGCTACTAATTCTGCTTCAAAATACCCTTTTGCTAAGGTTGCTCCTACTTCTTTTCTTGCCCATTCTGCAAACTCTTGCTTTCGGTTTCTAACTACTTCGGCTAGTTTAAGCATCATTCTACTCTTTTCAGGAGGTAGTACAGCTGCCCATTTTTTCTGCGCAACTGCTGCTAGTTCAAAAGCCTCATTTACATCATCTGTAGTGGCTCCATTTAAAGAGAATAACTCCTCTTGGTTCCAAGGGTTAATATCCTTGATTGCTGGTCCTTTTCCGTCTTTCCATTCACCACCAACAAATATTTTTCTCGTATAATTTGGTAATTTATCTTGTGTTTTCATTTTCATTGTGTTTTAATAGTTGATACTAAAGTGTCACGATTACTTTACCCACTGTTCTTCCTTTTTCTACTTCGGTATGGGCAGCAGCCATATCTTCAAAAGCAAACGTTTTGTAAATGTTTGGTTTAATGCTACCGTTTTCTAGCATTTCTTTTAAGGTGTTCATATCTTCAGCACTAGAGTGTACTAAGATGTCTGAAACGGTTTTGTTCTCCTTTTTGGCTGATGCTTTTAAGTCATCTAAATCCATACCTACTGTTGTATAGGCTGTACCACCGCTTTTTAAAACTTTTACCGAATTTTCTAATACTTCACCACCTTGTGTATCTAACACAAAGTCGATATCAGATAAAATTTCTTCAAACTTTTCAGTATGATAATCAATTGCGTTATCTGCTCCAATAGAGGTAACAAATGCACTATTTTTTGCCGAGGCAGTAGTATTTACAAAAGCTCCCATTGCTTTTGCTATTTGGACAGCAAAATGACCAACACCACCAGAACCTGCTTGTATTAGTACTTTATCACCTTTGTTAATCCTTCCTTCTAAGATTTGTAATGCAGTTAAAGCAGCTAAGGTTGTAGCAGCAGCCTCTTGAAAAGAGACGTTGTCTGGCATTGTAGCTAAATGTGCTTCTGGTGCAGCAACAAATTCCGCGTAAGCGTTACCTACACCAGGAAAATTCACCATACCAAAGACCTTATCTCCTACTTTTAAATTGGTGACATCTGTACCGACTTCAGTAATGGTTCCTGCTATGTCCCAGCCTAAAATTACAGGTCGTTTTTCACCGTACATCATATTAAGCATCTTATCTTGATACTTTGGTTTTACATCTGCCGGATTTAATGAAATTGCCTTTACCGCTACTAATACTTCGTTATCTTTTATGCTTGGTTTTGCTATTTCTGCTAAATGAAGGTTTTCTGGTCCTCCTGCTTTTTCTAATATTATTGCTTTCATAGTGTGTCTATTTTTTAAATTATTTTTTATTGTAGACAACGGTCATTCCCTTGCCTTGCTTAAGTGTTAAGCGCATTTTTGTATTTGTAACTTCAATTACAAGTTCATCATACCCTAAATCAATATCTCCGATTTTGCTAGTTCTGGTGAAGAAATTATCTTTCCAATCCCAAGTACCAGTCAAAACCTTACCTCCAAAAACTCCAAATATTTGACCGTCGTGAGTAGCAACAGATTGCCCGTCTTTGTCTCCATAAAAATTATCGGCAGCCAACTTTAAATATTCTTCTTTCGTGTTTATTCGTTTCCAATTTTCTACACTAATATTAGAATCGGTAGATAAATTATAGACTTGTATCTTGTTACTGAAAATTAATGGTGTGTAAAGTAAATTGTCCTGTATACTAATGTCTGCTAAACCTTTAGGGAAGTTTCCAATGAGCTTTTTTTCATTTGAATTGATAAAAAACAACTCGCCAGTAGTATTACTGCTTACCAAATACCCGTTATTAACAGAAGTAACACCATCTAAACCACCTAGTTTATACGCGCTTGTAATTATTTGGTAAGACTTATTGGTAATATTTACCGCATACATACTCCCGAAATTACTTGCAGTAATTGTCTGACTTAACTCTGCTCCATAATCGGCAATAACTAACTGATTATCTTGTATAAATAATCCGTTTGGATGCTTAATTTCCGGGGATTGAAACCAAATCTCTAATTCGTTATTTACTAATGTGAAAATTTTACCACTTGCTATATCAGAGATAAAAACCTGTCCGTTTTTAGAAATCACGACATCATTTAGTGACACAACATCTGGAGAAGTAATGCTATTTACGACTTTACCATTTTTAACATTGATAATATGAAGCTCCTTACCATCACCAACGTATAATTTGTCTTGATATATTGCTAAACCTGCTGGCGAATTTAAACCAGTTACCCATTTATAATTATCAACTTTTCCATCCTTTGAAATTCTACTTATATACCCTTTGTTATTTTGATTTACGTTAGAAACATATAACCAATTCTCTGTTGGTGATGCCACAATAGACTCAGGCATAGAAAAACCATCTAACTCCCAGTTTTTAACTAATTGTTGTGTTGTATTTATGTGATTAGATGCTTTATAGTTTGTTTCTTCTAAAACTTCCTTTAAAGCAAAAATGCCATTATTTGCAGCTGGAAAGCCTGTATACAAGCTCAACAAAATCATAGTTTCTGAAATCTCATTTGGCGTAGCACCTATATTTAAGGCAGCCTTTATATGTGATTTTAACTGCGATTTTGCATTAGCTTGTGTAGTAAGACTAGCTATTATTAATAATTCTTTGGTTTTAAAATCTAAGCCTGGTCTGTTATAAATTTCCCCAAAACCATAGCGAATAATATAATCTGCCATATCTGGAGAGACACTTTTAAAAGCTGCTTCTAATCCTTTTGAAGCATCTTCGCCATTAACCTCATTAACAATTTTTACGCCTGTTTTATAGTTATCTTCTTTAGTGTTTTGCGCATTACTTGCAAAAGAGAAAGACAATGCTAAAACCAAAATGATGTACTTTTTCATAATCTTCTTATTTACCGTTTTGCTTTGCGGTTGCCTTTGGTGATGCACCTTGCTTTAACGTTTTATCTCTGAATTTTTCAGTTTGAGGAAGCTGTAGGTTTACTTGGTTTATTTCTTGAATTTCTACTTGAAGTTTGTCAAACTTGATATCTTCTAAATGTCCTCCCAGTGTTATATCTTCAGATAAAAAGTGAAAGTGCATTCCCGGAATCACTACATTTCCAATATAATCTGGCGTAAATAAACCTACTAAAGTTCCTTTGATATTTTCTCTAGTATACATTACTCTTGTATCTAAATATTCAAAAAGAGAGACATCTTCGTTTTCTACTTTATGTGCAGATGCCATTTTTAGATATCCAAACTCTCCTTTAATTCTGTAAGCATAAAAACTATTTTTAGAAGTAGAGTATTTTTGAAGCTCTTTATTTAGTTCTTCATAAGAGGTAATGTTTTCAACGGTTACCGTTTTTTTAGGTTGAAAATTAATCATCGTCATATTAGGCGATTCTAAATCTTCCGGAGCCTCTTTAATTCCGCCTTCAGCATCAATAGTATATACCACACCATCTACAGCAACCAGCTCACCTGCTAGGTGGTTTACGGTACCAATACCAATATTACCTTGCTGTACCATTTGTTCTGGCGTAAAATCACCTTCATATATACTGTTTAACAACGCAACCGTTGGCGCATATTGATGAATGGTATTTTCCGTATGTGGTGCTAATCCGTTTTCATCTACGTTGTGTGGATGCGGATGTTCGTGATCTTGCGTTTCTGTAGTTGAAACTGCTTCTTTTTTGTCCTGATTTCCGCAGCTTGCTAAAATTGCCAAGGAAACTAATAGAATTGCTTTTTTCATAAGAGTGCTTTTTAGTTGATTATTGATTTCTCTTAAATTTCTGTAACGAAATTCATATATTGCTTTAAATCACCAATGACAGCTTCTTCCATTAGTTTGCCTGTTTTTACTGCATAAGGTTGATTAAAGTGAATGTCCCAAACATCAGATTCTTTTCTCCAATGCTCATAAACTGCTAGGGTATCTTCTTGATTATCTACTGTATATAAATCAAAAAGGATGTTGCCTTCTTCCTCGTTTCTTGTGTGGGTAATGTGATCTTCAAACTGTTCAAGAAGTGCTTCTCTAAATTCCGTTTTTAGTTTAAAAATGAAGAAAATAATAAATACGTCATCTTCAGGATTTTCAGATTTAAAATGGTCTGGAAGCGGATTTGTATCGCCTAAAAAGTAGAAATCAGGAGCCGACTGTAAGGCGGTCTGTCCTACTTCCATTAACTTCTTGGTATGTGGCTCGTTATCGTGAGCTGTAATAGCTGCTTTGTCTGCCCAACGTTCGTAAACAAAAAACACATTGTCTTCTTCTTTAGACACAAATACTCTAATCTCTTTATTACCAGCTTCTTTTTGGGTTGCAGCTTGTGCTTCTTTAAGCGTTGCTGCAAACGTATTTTTGTATTCTGGTTTTGCTGTAAATTTTACTATTGTACTTTTCATAATAATATTCTTTATAATTGAAGCACCTTTTATTTTAATGGAGTAAGTGGTACTTTTTGAATGATTGTAACCTCTTTTATTTTTGCAAACCTGTCATTTGGATTATCCTTTACAATCCAATGGTGAGAAGTAGTTGCGGTTAATTTTTGCCCCTCTTTTGTTATCCCTTTCCAAACAAAATCTACCTTGACTTCATATTCATTTTCTGAAATTACATTTACAGTAAAGTTCTCGGGAAAATGACTGCTTTCCTTCAATTGTTTTGGTGTACCGTTCAACCATTGTTCTAATTGCTCTATGGTAACAATAGGTTCGCTATTTGTTGAAAAATTAAGTTTAAATCCATCTGCTAATACCTCTTTAAAAGGCGCAACATTACCATCTAACTGTTCCATATTTAAGAGCCAGTAGTGCATAAGAGATAACATTCGGTTTTCTGGATAAGCATCCTCAAACGTTGGGTCTTTAATCTCTCCAGTAGGTTTAATATTGATTTCCGTAAATACAGGTAAAAGTGCACCAGGAACTTCTTTTAAAAATGTGCTGTAATGCAAAGGATAGCTGTCGTTAGACCCGTCTGACTTTAAATTTTGATATATAATGTCAGCTTCTAAATTAATAGAACCGTTCTCTAATTTATTGACTGTTATATTTTGAATATGATGCGCATTCTTCCATCCTTTATAAACTTTTAATCTTTCAGGATAATTTTCTTTGCCTTGCATTTCTCCAGCTGCAGATTTCATTTTTATATCATCTGCTAAAATTTCTAACTGATTTTCTAGTCGCTGTTTGTTTTCAAAATCACGTTCATAAAAAAGATACCAACGATGATATTGTACGATAGCTGCGTGAACAATTTTTGTATCTGTTTCCATAATTTATTTAGTGTTAGAAATGAATTTTTTAATATCATTAGCCACTTCTTCCGGAACTTCTAATTGTGGAGAGTGCGATGCGTTTTCAATAACTACTAACTTCGCATTGGGGATGTGATCTCTGTAGTACTCTGCCACATTAAACTTTACCACTTCATCGTGTCTACCTTGTAAGACTAATGTGGGTACTTTTATAGATTGCACATCATCTTTAAGATTGAAATATTTTCCGTTTTTAATTGCAGGAATTAAAGAACCATCTACAAAATCTTTACTATTGTTTATGGTTTCTATCATGTAATCGGCTATAGGTCCAGGAAGGTCCGGCACTTTATAAAAGACGCGTGAAAGCACAGCATCCAATTCTTCTTTGTTTTTAATTTCTTTACCAAAACCACCATACACAACGTGGTCATCTATTTTAATACCCGCAGCATCAAGTAAGATCAAGTTGGTAAGGTCATTAGGATATTTAATGGCATATGCTGCAGCGGTATGTCCGCCCATTGAGTTACCAACAAGGTTAAATTGATTTACACCAAGTTTTTCTAAAAAGGACTTCAGAAAAGTTGCTTGTCCGTCTATAGAATAATCAAGTCCTTCTTTTCTTTCATTTTCACCGTGACCCGCTAAATCGGGTAGAATTAAATGATAGTCTTCTGATAAAAATTTAGCAGTTTGTAAAAAACTACTTTTATCATCTCCCATACCGTGAACCAGAACAAAGTCTGGCTTATCATCTTCCCCTTCACTTTCATAGAAATGAACAGTGTAGCCATTTATTTCAATCGTTTTTTTCTCAAGACCGGCAGCACGAGCATAACTGGCATTGGTTTGGTCTACAAGTACCTTTGGAAAGAAGAAGTATATGACTGCTACAGCAATCACTAATACTCCAATAATTCCACCAATTATTTTTACAAACTTCTTCATGTTTTTTTAGATTTTAAGATTGATTATAACTGAGTAATAACTGTTTCTTCAGGAAATCTAGATTTTGGTAATTTTGCATTAAAGTCACTGTCTTTTCTATAACCTAAAGCCACAACCGCTAGAGCAGTGAAGCCTTTTTCGCGTAAACCAAACTCTTCATCTAAGGCTTTTACGTCTACTCCTTCCATTGGGCAAGCATCAATACCTAAGGCAGCTGCACCTAATAGAAGTGCGCCCATATTTAAATACACTTGCTTTTCCATCCAGTGTGGTAAATCTTTAAGGTCGTAGCGGTGAATGTTTGCAAATAACATACGACCACCGTGCATTTGATCTTTAAACTCTTGTGCTGCAAAGCGACCATCTTGGTCTTCTTGCTCCAAAATGCTATTCATATAATCATCGTCTGCATCTGTGCGAGCTGCGATTACAATTACGTGAGATGCATCTAAGACTTTTGGTGTATTGAATTTGAAAAATCCTTGTGTGCCTTTTGCAATTCGCTCTTTACCTTCTTGAGTATCTGCAATTAAAAAATGCCAAGGTTGTAGGTTTACACTAGAAGGACTTAAACGCAGTACATCTTTTATCTGTTGAAAATCTGCATCTGATATTTTCTTAGTGGCATCAAATTCTTTTGCTGAGTAGCGGTTGTTTAATATTTCTGTTAGATTCATTTTATTGTTTTTTAACCTGTTGATTATTAATACTATCAAAATTATAGTGCAAATATAGATATAGAGTTGATACGTGTCAATAACGGTCAAGAAGTATAGTATATAAAATAATTATTAATTGACTGAATATCATATATTTAAATACATGATATTTTACTATAAAAAGTATAGTTGCATACTATAGTAAAGCTTTATATCTTTGTCAGATATTTAATATTTAAGAAATGGACAGAAAAGAACTGTTTGAAAAGAAACCAAAAATTAAAATCAACGATAAAATATCTTACTGCCCAACGAGCGCAGCAATGGAATTGATTGGTGGTAAATGGAAGAGTGTTATACTAACCCATTTAATAGGCGACAAAAAACGGTATAATGAATTACGCAAGGAAATCCCTGGTATTACTGAGCGTACGTTGAGCTTACAGTTAAAACAATTAGAAGCGGATGGTATGGTAAACAGAAAAGTGTTTACTAAAAAACCACCTTTAAAAGTAGAATATACACTTACAGCGTTTGGACAAACATTAGTTCCAATTCTAAACCTAATTGTTGATTGGGGATTACATGCCGCAGAAACAAAAGGAGAGTTTTTGTTCAAGGAATAGAAATAAGAAAAGGCAACCAATAGGTTGCCTTTTCTATACCGAATTAAATAAACTTATATGATACTTTTGGTAATACTTAATAATTGTTCAACTTTACTATCATCATAAGCATCAGGATGTGCATTACTAAAGGCACCTTTATCATTATCAAAATACTTACCGGACTCGTTTATATTAGCTTCAGACATGGCTAAATCATAAAGGATATCTACACCTTTTTCTGCTGGAGACCAATGTTGTCCGTAAGCTTCTTTAGCCATTTTAGTATTCAATAAAGAACCAGGATTAACAGCAATTGTGGTCATATTAGGGTGTTGTTTTGCAAAATGAAAACTCCACATGGTTAATGCCAATTTACTTTGTGCATAAGCATCGCTTGCATTAATAGTAACAACTCCTGTAAGAATACCTTTTTTGACGGTAGATTGTGCTGCAGAACTTAAATTAATAATTCTTGTATTTGTACCTTTTTCTAAAACAGGTACAATTGACTCCGTTAAAATATAAGGCGCTAAATAATTAACAGACATTCTAATATCTAATCCGTCTTTTGTTTTCTCCAAAGGTGTTTTAAGTATTCCTGCATTGTTTATTAAAATATCTAGACTTGGTACTTCATTTTTTATTTGTTCTGCTAGTTGTTTTACAGCAATTAAATCTGAAAAATCGGCAACAAATCCTTTTATATTTTCGTTGTTTGAAGCGTTTTTAATTTCGGCAATAACGCTGTCTACTTTAGCTTTGCTTCTTCCATGAACATATACTTCATGGCCTTCTTTAGCTAGTTTAAGAGCAGTAAGTTTTCCTATACCGTCTGTACTTCCTGTGATTAATATGGTTTTCATTTTTGTTGTGTTTTATTGAAATGTCAATTAGAGAGAAGTTCTCGATACTATTTTTCTTCAAAAATTCTTCTGAATAAAAATCACTCGAACTGACGTTCTGCTTTTATTGCAATGTATTCTATTTTTTTTATTCTTTTTAAAACGGTGCAGCTGTATCTTTTGGTCCATCTGGTAAGCTCCAACGTTGACGAGCTGTAACGTTTTCTAATGCAACATCTTTGATTGTATTACTACTGATATTTACGTAGCTACTAGTGCTACCACGAGGAATTTGCATTTGATCTCCGTATAACCAAACTACCAAGTTACTTCGTTGTCCGCTAGTAATTGGATGTGTAGCATGTGGCACATTACCTCTGTGAAGGATTGCTTTTCCTGATTCAAAAATGGTTTGCACTGTTTTTCGTGAAGCTTTATCATAAAAATCAACTTCTGATCCTGTAAATACTTCATCAGGTAAGTTAATATTAATATTTAAAGTAGCTGCTGAAGCATCTGTGTGTGCATGTAAATCTTTATCCTTATCTGGATTATATTGAATTGAAAAACCAAAAGTTTGGTTATCGTAACCATAAGTACCAAGCAATAAACGTGCAATTGGACGCATAAAACGATCCATCATGTCGTTATAAAAGGCTTGGAAACTTGGTGCTGCTAAATGACCTTCAGAACGCTCATCTAACATCATTCCATAACGATTTAATTGTATTCCATATGGTGCACGTTTTGGGATTTCAGAATTTACTGCATCTTCTAAATACTTACGGAATTCTGCTAAGCGTTCCACATCAAAAAACTGTGCAACATAAACACCTGGAATAATTTCTTCCCATAAATCGGCAACAGCATTTTCTTTTTCTGGGTTTTCCCAAGCGTCATTTATTGCTTTACGCAATTTTGGATCAAGTAGTGTTTCATCAGGAATTAGTAAATTGTATTTGTTTTCCATTTCCCATGTTGCCCATGCTTCTTCCAGTAATTTTCTGTTGCTATTCCAAAAATGGGATACAGAAGGTTCACGTTTTAATGAAGCTTCACGAGTTGGTTGTGTAAGAGCACGTGCTTGTTCTAGTGCATTTGTATTTGTTATTGTTTTCATGATTTATATATTTTAAATAATAACTACTGTTATTGTAATTGTTTTAAGCAAAATTAAGGCTAAACGATAGATGGTGTTTGGTAGTAAAAATGGTAGTTTTAGTAAAAAACAAGGTTTACAGAATGTAAATGAAAAATACCCCTAAAAAAGAGGCATTTTAACTACTAATCAACTTAAAAGGATTTATAAAAAATCCATTTATTTTTAATGCTCTACCACTATTTTTCCAATAGCTTTTCCGCTGGCTAAATGTGCATAAGCATCTCCAACTTGTTCTAATGAAAATTGATTTTCATCTACAATTGGCGTTAAATGTCCTTCGTTTGAAATTTTAGCTAATGTTTCCAAAATGTTTCCGTGTTTATCTCTATTAAAATTATGCAACATTGGGATTAACATAAATACTACGTGTAAGGATGCTCCTTTAAAATGTAATGGCGTTAAGTCTAACTCACATAATGAAACTGTAGTAGAAATATGTCCATTTAAAGCAACTGCTTCAATAGAATTAGTAAGATTTGCACCACCAACCGTATCAAAAACCACATCAAAACCACCATTGGTATATTTTGCGGTATAATCTGCTACTTTTTCCGTTTTAAAATCGATAAAGGTTGCACCAAATTTTTCTACAATAGCTTTTTGATTATCGCCTGTACCTGTAGCAAAAACTTCAGCTCCAAAATATTTAGCCAATTGTACTGCTAAGTGTCCAACACCTCCAGAACCACCATGTACCAATACTTTTTGTCCTGCTTTTACTCCTGCTCTTGTTAAACCTTCGTAAGCAGTAATTGCTACTAGTGGTAAAGCTGCAGTTTCTCGCATGGTTAATTCTTTTGGCTTATGTGCCATTAAATTACTATCTGCAACAATATATTCGGTTAAAGTTCCTGGTAAATCTGCAAGTCCGCCAGCACAACCATAGACTTCATCTCCAACAGCATAACCTGTTACTCCTTCTCCAACTGCTTCTACAATTCCTGAAAAATCCATACCTAATAATGCTGGAGCAGCTGGTGATAATGGTAAATCTGATCCCATATTTTTAATCATAGTATCAATAGTATTTACGCTTGATGCTGCTATTTTTACTAATACGTGATTCGCTTTTACTTCTGGTTTTTCTATTTCTGAAACTTCGAAATTTCCGTTTTCTCCGTATTCTTTAATTAACATTGCTTTCATTTCTATTTTTCTTTTTTAATTTAAAATTATTGTTTTTTTTATTAATTTACTGCTTGAATATCCATTACCATTTGCTCCCAATTCTTTTGATTGTTATGATCAAATTGAGCACCATTATCATCTGCATACTGAAAACGTTTTACTGCTGGTGTTTTACTGGTTGCCTGAAATAATTGATATGCCTCTTCTTTTAGAGCGTCTTTTATTGGTAAATCTATAGATGCATATACAGCGCGCTTTGATGCTGTAATAGAATCTGCTGGAAATTTTGAAATACGTTCTGCCAAAGCATCCACATAAGGACCAATTTCATCTGCATTTAAAGCTTTGTTTATGGTTCCAAATTTTTCAGCTTCGACTGCATCCCAATCTCTAGCACCTAAAATAATTTCTAATGCTTTTCCTAAACCTGCTTGTCTAGCCATACGTGATGCGCCACCACCACAAGGTAAAATACCCATACCTACTTCCATTTGCATGAATTTGGCTTTTCCTTTGGCCGCAAAACGCATATCTAAAGCCAATGCCATTTCGTGTCCACCACCACGAGCAAAACCTTCAATTTTTGCAATGGTTGCTTGTGGTACATTACTTAATCTTTCTAAAACAGCTTGTAAATCTAATAGCTGAATTTCATTTCTTGGAACAGCTTCTGTAGATAAATCTTTTAATAAATCGGTATCATAATGACAAACCCAATATCCTGGATTAGACGATTCAAAAACTACAACTTTTACACTTCTATCGCGTTCCAATCGTAAGCAAAGACTGCTTAAATCTGCTAGCATTTCTTGTCCCTGTACGTTTACTGGTCCGAAATTAATGTCAACGGTTAATATTGCTCCTTTTTGTGTTGCGGTAAATGTTTGAAAGTTCTTGTAGTTCATGATGTTATTTTTAAATTATTGTGTGTTTATTAATTACACTGCAAATTTAAAATAGACACCAAGCTTTTATTTGGTAGAAAACAAAGTGGTATTAGTAAAAAAAGAGGTTTCTTATAAAAAACTAAGCTAAAAACTAGTTCAAACTCGCTTTAAAAGCACTTAAACTTGTGCCTTTATAGGCTTGAAAGGTTTTGTTTAAATGACTAGAATCTGTAAAACCGAGTTCTGCAGCAATTTCAGAATATTGCAAATCGGTATACTTCAACCTTGTTTCTACTAATTTTAATTTATAATGGATGATGTATTTTTTTAATGACACATCGGTATGTTTTTTAAAATATTCGCTGATGTAATTATCTGCCATATGAAATTCTTCTGCCAAACTTTTAGTAGATAAAACGTCTGAATTATAAATATTAGAATGAATATAATTGATGATTTGCTGAATTTTTGAAGACTTTACTTCCTTTACCGAATCTGAAGTATTTATGAATTGAATATTTCTGGCAATAAGATGCAAAATAACAGATAATGAATTTTCAATAATAAAAATATCGAAAGATTGTTTGTTTAAATATTCGGTAGCTACCATATTAATTAAGGATACTAAATGCGATCTGTCTGCATCGGTTTCAAATTGCATTTCACGTAGTTCGTGACTTTCACTATTTAGAATTTCCTCAATTTTACGAAACCAATCGTTTACTGGAAGATTAGAGTTTTGCGAACTTGTTTTTCTAAAAAAACTCTTTAAAAACTTTATAGCTACTGTAGTTGTAGCCGATTCTGCATTAACGATATAAATATCATCTGGAATAAAAACAAACACACTATTTGGTTTGTAATTTACCGTTTTACCATTAATTTTTATGGTTCCTGTACCTTTTTCAAAATAAAGAATTTCGAAAAAACGAATAGTAGTGTATTTACAAAACTCAAAAAATGTTTGGTCTTTGTATTGCGCAATGACAATATTTTCGATGATCGTTCTTGGCATGTAAATCTTTTTTTAAAGATACTAAATATTTAAAATAGAAGAAGCCACAACATGGTGACTTCTTCTTGCTATTAATCAATAATTAGGGATTCAATTATTAATTTGTTTTTTCATAATTATTTGACTTTAAAATCTCCGTTACTACGGATGTAAATCACAGTTTCTTGATCTGTAGTAATAATAGATTTAGAATCTTCTTCGACTCCAAAATAAGATCCAGACGTTAATTCCTTTTTATCTTCTTTTTTAGAAAACTGATGTGAAATTCCACCAGAAATAACGACTGCTCTAAAATTTGGGCTTAAATTTTTAATTTTCCCTTTAAAACCAGCTGGTAATTTTATTAAAGAAGCACGTAATTGATTTTTTTCGTGACTTCCCCATAAAAAAGCAGTTTCTACATTACTTTTTTCTGAAACCCATTCTATATCCTTAGCGTTTAACCATACCAAAATGGTTTTATCTACATTAATTGGTCGTTCCCCATTATCAAAAGCTTCGTCTGTTGGTTGTACTAAATATGGCCCTTCTTGTATATCTAAAAAAGCCATATTTTCTTCACCATCTGCTGCAGTAATATGTGCTTCTCCTGCTGGTTGCTGCCAATAAGATCCAGCTGGTAGCCATTGCTTTTCGGCTTGTTCATTATCGTTATGCAATAAACCTTTAATGACCACACCACGATACGTAATGTTGTGAATGTGTGGTGGAGAAGAAAACCCTTTATTGAATTTTACTAAAAAACCTGCTGGTTCGTTTTTGGTTCTGTCTCCCCAAAGTTTTCCTGCTGCTGGACTTTTATCGCCTCGTAACGGATTTAACCAACCCCATTCTACAGTTTCTGCAGTTACTACTTCGTTTATAGACTTAATATTGTCTGTTGTTGGTGTTTGCGCTTTTGCAAAAATACCTGTTACTAGTGCTAATGCTATTAAAATATTTTTTTTCATGACATTAAATTTCAGGAGAAATACTAATTATATTTCAGTGAATAATTCACTTTCTGGCAATCTAGATTTTGGTGTTTTATCTGTTGAATTAAAGTCAGATTCTGCTCTGTAACCTATAGAAACAGCAACTAAAGCAGTAAAACCTTTTTCTCTTAAACCAAATTCTTCATCTAATGCTTTTACGTCTATACCTTCCATTGGAGTTGCATCAATACCTAAACTAGCAACACCTAATAAAAAGCTTCCTATGTTTAAGTAAACTTGTTTTTCCATCCAGTGTTGTTGGTCTTTTAAATCGTATTTATGAATCCCTGCAAACGCTTTAACAGCTCCTAGGAATCCATTTTTTATGTCTTCATTTGGGAATCTACCATTTTTATCTTCAGTATCAGCAATATGTTGGTAATACGCATCACCTGCATCAATTTTTGAACAGAATAAAACGACTGCTGAAGCATTGGTTACTTTAGGCTCATTAAAATGAAAGAAACCTTGAGTTCCTTTTGCAATTCGTGCCTTACCTTCTGCAGTTTCTGCAACTATAAAGTGCCAAGGTTGCAAGTTTACACTCGATGGGCTCATTCTTAATAAATTTTTGACTTCTACCATATCTGCTTCAGATATTTCTTTTGTTGGGTCAAATTCTTTAGTTGTGTATCTCCAGTTTAAAATTTCTTTTAAATTCATTTGTATGTATTTTTTACGTGTTGATTAATAATTACATTGCAAATATATATACATATACTCCTTTTTTTAGTGTACAAAAAAAGGTAATACAGGTACAAAAAAAGGTTTTTTAAGGGTTTTTTCTTAAAATTTTACTAAAACAAGTAAAAAACACTATTTTATGACACTTAAACATACATTAACTAAACGTTAAACCTTTATTAATACAAGGCTAAAATCTAGCCAACCCATCTAAAAGTTAAGTTGACTCTCGGCTGAATTGGTTTTTTGGTTTTAGGAATTTTGTGTTTCCAGTATTGCTGAGTAGCAGCTTGCATAATTAATAAACTACCATGAGCTAACGGAATATCGACACGGTTTAAACCTTTACGAGATACGTGTTTTAGCTGAAAAGGTCTTGTGGCTCCAAAGGTTACTGATGCGATTACTGAATTTTTACGTTGCTCGCCTTTATAATCTTGATGCCAATCTACGCTGTCTTTTCCGTCGCGATAATAATTAAGTAAACAACGTGTAAATTTAATATCGACTTCTTTTTCAATTCGGCTTTTTATTAAAAGTAAATCATTATTCCACAAATGCATTTTACTCTTAGTTTCGGCATATGTAATATCTTTTTCAACATCGCCAAACCAAGCGGTTAATCTGGGATAATCAATTAATTTCCCATGAATAATAATTTGTTCTTGCTCCCAAGGTGTGTTTTCTAGTAAACTTTTATATAGCGTATTGCTTTCTTCTATGCTGAAGAAATTTTCGAATAAAGTAACATCTGCTCCTGGTAAATCGTATACTGTTTTGCGGACTCCTTCTGTTGAAAATAAATTTGTTTGATTAAATAAGTCCATTTTAATGTTCTTTTAAATTTGCATTATTAGGTCTTTCTTTTCTTAAATCCTGTATAAAAAAGCCAAACATTATAATGATAAAAAATGAAAATGGTAAAGACGTTATAATTAATAATCGCTGCACAGCCTCCAAAACATTGACATTAGCCTTAATGTTACCTAGAAGAATGAGTGCGATAGTGGCTAATAGAATGAAAATAGACCAAATAACGCGATGTGCTTTGTTTGGATTTTTAGAACCTTTATCTGTAAACATGCTTAACACAAATACAGCAGAATCGACAGAAGTGATTAAAAAACTAATTAATAAAAACACAGAAGTTATGTTTAAAACGGTAGCAAAGGGATAATGTTCGAAGAATACAAAAATAGATGAGAATACATTTCCAAATTCGTTATTGTATGTTCCCCAAGTTTCAATTAAATTGAATGCTGAAGTTCCAAAAACCGAAAACCAAAAGAAGGTTCCGATAGACGGAATAATTAAAACACCTAATAGCAATTGTCTAATTGTTCTTCCTTTAGAAATACGCGCAATAAAAATGCCTGTAAAAGGTGCCCAAGCCAACCAAAATGCCCAATAATAAAAGGTCCAACCGGTTAAAAACTCTAAACCAGGATTGTAATCTCCCAATGCTAAACTGATTGGAATAAAGTCGATAATGTAGTGATAAATTGCTGTTACAAAGGAAACTAAAATCCCTTTGGTATTGCTAGTAAAAAAGATAAATAGTAAAATTACTAAAGTGACGATAATATTTAATTTTGAAAATATTTTGATACCCTTATTTACACCTTGCCACGCAGAATAACAAGCGATTGTTGATATTAAGACACATAGAATTATAGTTGTAGTTAACCCAAAATCAGCATTAAACACATGATTTAATCCACCATTAATTTGTGTAGTACCTAAACCAATTGCTGCTATTAGTCCAAAAATAGTAGTTATAATAGTGATAATATCTACGCTACTTTTTAAAGGTTTATTTTTAATTTGATCTTCGATTGTGGCACTAATTCTCACTTTCTTTTTTTTAACATGCAAAGCATAACCAACAATAACTGCAAATAGTCCGTAAAATGCCCAAGCTGTAATTCCCCATTGATAAAAAGTGAATTCTAAGGCCAAAATATCGTTAGACAAATTAGACTTAAAAGGTGGGTTTTGTTGCATAAAAACAGGCTCTTGTACAGCTCTTAATAAAATACCAGATCCCATTCCTGCACTATATAACATAGCAATCCAAGACCAAAGTGAGTATTCTGGTTTCGTGTTTGGTTTGCCAAGTTTTATTTTTCCGTATTTAGAAAAAGCAACCAATAACAATGCTAAAACACAACCAAAACCTAAGTATAAATAGAAATATCCAAAATAATTTCTAACCCATAATGAAGCAGTTTCAATTGCATGATAACTTGCTTCGGTAGCAAAAAACACCATTAAAGTGCAAATAAAAATGATACCTACAGAAATAGATAAAATAGAATGTTTTTTAATGTATTTAAAAATCAAATTGGATGTGTTTATGTAAAAATAGTGATTAGAATTTAAATCCTAATCCCTATTAATTAATATATAACTGTATGGTTTTCTAATTTACCGTTTCTGTCATTTCACTTAAAATAAACTAGTCAAACAAACCCTTTTAATGTATCTTAATTGGATATTAATGTATAAATAAAGGTTATGAGTATGAAAATTCAGGTTGTTATTTCTTTTTTATATAAATTTGTATGAATATTTTAAATAAAACACGAGATAATGCAAGTATTAGAAGCATATAAACCTTTTGAAATACAAGAAATAGAATTAACAGAATGGAAACAGCGTCCTGTTAAAAACAACTTTTTTGAATTGGTTTTAATTAAAGAAGGTGAAGGTACACAATGTATAAATTACAACGATTACACTTATACTAAAAATAGCATGTTTTTGCTACCACCATTAAAATGTCACTCTTTTACTATTGAAAAACCGACGCGTTTTGTGTTTTTAAAATTTACAGATTCGTTTTTTAAGAATGTAAATAGGATTACAATTGATAGAAACGAATGGTTTAAAGAAGCTGCTTATATACTCTCTAATTATAACCAATTACCAGGAGATATTATTAAGAATGAAATGGATAGAGACCATTTAAACAGCCTAGTAACTATGATTTTACAAGAATCTAGAAATTATGGCGAAGAATCTGTTAACCTAGTAACTAGTTTAATGACGAGTGTTTTAGAGTTGTTAATTCGAAATATTAAAAAAGGAAGTTATTTTGAAGTTCCAAAAAATAATTCGGATGATAGAATAACAAAAATGCTAACTTATATTAATGAAAACATTGATAAATCCGAATTGCTTAAAGTTGAAAATTTAGCTGATGTTTTTATGATGTCTGCGACTTATGTAAGTGAATATTTTAAGAAACAAGTAAATATGTCTCTTCGAGAATATATTATTAAAGCGAAGCTGAAACTTGTAGAAATTCGATTGCTAAATTCCGATTTTACATTAACTCAAATTGCTGACGAGCTTGGTTTTACAGACGTAAGTCATTTATCTAAAACGTTTAAGCGTTATGCCGGGACGTCTATACGTGAGTTTAAAAATAATGGTGAGTATATGTTGCTAAAACGTGGTAGTTGCTCGCCAAACATAAGAGCTTAAGCTAGTTGTTCCATTTTTTTAGATTCGCGTATTAAAGCAGCAGCCAAAACGGTTGTCGCATCAATAATTAAGCTGTCTTCAATTTTTTGGTATTGGATTGCTAACGGAATTTCGGTACACCCTAAAATAACAGCTTGTGCGCCTTTTCTAGACAAATAGGTCGCTGCCATACTCAGGTTTTCTTTGGCCTTTTCGTTTACCGGATTTGAAAATGCTTTAATTCCGTAAGATGTATCGTATATGGAAGGATGTACAAATAAATCCTGAATATCTTCGGAAGGTTGAATGACTTCGATATTGTATTTTGCTAAAACTTCAGGATAGACTTTTGCTAAAATAGTTCCTGTAGTTCCTAAAACACCAACTTTAGTGATTTCTGGATGTTTTGTAGAAATATAGAGTCCAACTTCTTCAATTAAATTAACTAAAACACAAGATTCTGGTATACTTTTTTCAATCAAGCTTAAAATCGGTTTAGCGTGTGCTGTATTACACGGAATAGCAATAATAGACGATCCACTAGCGATTAAAGACGATATAATTTCTGCTATAGCAATACCAGGATTTATTTCAGTTTCACCTAAAAGATATTTAGTTCTGTCAATAATTTTATGAGGTACAGAGAGCATTGAAACTGGTAAATGGTCTTGATCCGACGTTGCTTCTGTTAAATCGTATACCTTTTTAATTAAGTCAATACCAGCGTAACTACCTACACCACCAACTATACCAATCATTTTGTTCGTCATCATAAGTTCTTCTTATAAATTATAAAAGAATAAGACGCCAAATTAAAGCTGTTTAAATCAAATTTTATCTAAAAAATATATTAAACTTTAAATTTATTTAGTTTTAGACTGATTATAAATTAACAAAACAGGTATATGTTGATAATCATTTAATTATATTTGAATGTAATCTATTACATTTTGTAATGTTTAAAATTAAATCTTCCTTTTTTGATACCCTTTTTTTTATTGCTGTAATAGCAGCATTGATTATGAGTGTCTCACTTACGTCTAGAAAAGATTTAATTTATATCTCTCCTATAGTTATTCTAATATTAATTTTTAAATATTTAAGTATAACTAAAAAGAAAGCCGATCCTAAATTTTTACTAGCTTTATTAGCTTTTTTCATTCTTAATATAATAAGTTTTTACGATTATAATGAATATTTTAATGCTATAAGCCTATTAACTTCAGGATACCTTATACTTTTTACCTTGATTTTGAAAAAGTATTTAATAAAAAGTAAATTAAAATCTTTTCTATCATTATCTGTTATACTTGGCGTTTTTTTAGTTGGATATGTTATTTATGCAGTGGTAGATTTATTGATTGATCAAATACCGAATTATAACATAATATTCATGTTTATTTGTGCGTTGTGCTTATTTATTTATGCGATCACTTTTGCTATGATATATATTAGTGATAATTACGCTACTGGTACTATTTTGTTAGCCTCAGGTGTTGCCACAATTTTCAACCTTGGCTTATCTCCAATCAATGAATATTTTCTGTATAACGAAATTTTCACCTTTTTAATATTGTTTTGTCATTATTTGTCGCTTTATCTTTTTATGACCTTTATTTTGAAAACTAAAGTTGTCAAAGACAATGACATCTCTAGTAAATATTTCTAATTGCAAAAGTCTGTTTTTAAAACTATTATGTAATTCTATTTAACTAATCACTTCATATAATCGGACGTGTAAAAACAGTAGTTTTTAATCAGGTATTCAACATAATTTATCGTTTATATTTTTACAAATTTTAACGTATTTTAATATTTTGGTATGGCTTTATGCTATACATTTGCCGACTTAAATAAATTATCAAGAATCTCAATAAAAGGAGATAGCAACCTGCAATAACAAGCAAGGTGCTAAATAGATAAGCCAAGTAATTGGAACAAATGTTAAATCATATGTCTTTTATTTGCTGCTATTTCCTTTTAAAAATGAAAAGGAAACATGGCAAATTCAAAAACAATTACTCCAAAATTTTCAGCATTAATACCATTATTCGTATTTGTATTTACGTTTTTAGGTGTTGGAATTTATCAAAACGATTTTTACGCATTACCAGCTCCAATTGCTGTTATAGTAGGTATAATTGTGGCATTTTTAATGTTTAAACAATCCATAACCTCTAAAATAAATACGCTGCTTAAAGGTTGTGGTGATGATAAAATATTAACCATGTGCCTAATCTATTTATTGGCTGGTGCATTTGCAACTATAACCAAGGCTACTGGAAGTGTAGACGCTATTGTAAATCTTGGACTGGATTATATTGCTATACAATACATCTATTTTGGCGTGTTTATAATAGCAGGTTTTTTATCTGTATCTACAGGTACATCTGTTGGTGCAATAGTTGCATTAGCTCCAATTGTTATTGGTTTTGCAGATAAAAGCAATGTAGATTTAGGGATATTATGTGGTGCATTACTAGGTGGTAGTATGTTTGGAGATAATCTTTCCGTAATATCAGACACAACTATTGCAGCAACACAGTCATTAGGCTGTAAAATGAGTGACAAGTTTAAGCAAAATATTAAAATCGCTTTGCCTGCAGCTTTAATCACTATAGGTATTTTAATTATACAAGGTTTTGGATTAAAAGCTGTGCCGACAGATGCTGTAACCTACACCTACTCCATTATAAAAATCACGCCTTATCTATTGGTTATCCTACTATCTATTATTGGTATAAATGTATTTGTAACATTATTATTAGGCGTTATTGCTGGTGGACTTTTAGGAATTATTTATGGAGATTTCACATTAATAGAGTCTACTAAAATCGCATACAACGGTTTCACCAGTATGACTGAAATCTTTTTGTTATCTCTATTAACAGGTGGATTAGCTGCTTTAGTGGAAAAAAATGGAGGGATAAACTATATTCTTAGTAAAATTAAAAATTTAATTCAAAGTAAACGCTCTGCACAACTAGGTATCGCAGCATTGGTGGGTACAATTAATATGGCAATTGCTAATAATACAGTTTCTATTATAATAGCTGGTCCAATCGCAAAAACAATCAACGATCAATATCAGTTGGACAACAAAAAAACAGCTTCTATTTTAGATATTTTTGCATGTATTATTCAAGGAATCTTACCTTATGGTGCACAAGTCTTAATGATACTAAGTTTTGCAAATGGTAAAATTGATTATCTAGATTTAGTTGCAAACACATGGTATTTAGCACTATTATTCATTTACACTATCATTTATATTAGCTTTAAGCCTTTACGTTTACGCTAGTGTTCACTATGATTTAATCTTATGGTTTTGTAATAAAATCATCATAAATTAAATCTTTGTTAAAAAAAAGAATGAACATTCATTTTTGTATATCTTTGCATCAGAATTAGAACAAAAATGGCAAAACTTCAAAAAAGTATAGATAAACGTAACGCATTGGTAAAGGCGACAATCGAGTTGGTTAACAACAACGGTTTTCATGCGACACCAATGAGTAAAATAGCAAAAATGGCTAACGTCTCACCTGCTACAATCTATTTGTATTTTGAAAATAAACAAGATTTAGTAAATAAGACTTACGTCGAAGTTAAAGCAGACTACACAAAATATGCTTTTGAGACTTATAAAGAAGATATGCCTATTGAAGCTGGCTTTAAACTAATCTGGAACCGTATTGCAGATTTTAAATTAAAAGAAAGTGAAAACGCTATGTTTTTGGCACAATGTGATAACACACCAATGATTGACGAGATAAGCAGACAAGAAGGTATAAAACACTTGCAACCACTGCTGGACCTATGGGAACGCGGAAGACAAGAAGGTATTATAAAACCTTTATCTGATTATTTATTGTACGCTTATGCTATAAACCCATTATCGTTTTTAATGATTACACAAAAACGTGGTGTTTTTCAATTAGATAAAGCCCATTTAGAAGAAGCCTATCAATCTGCTTGGAGCAGCATAAAAGTTTGTAATTAAAATGAAAAAAACAGCAATTATATTAGGTGCAACAGGTTTAACTGGAGGTCTTTTACTTCAAAAATTAATTGAAGACAAAGACTACTCCAGCATAAAATTGTTTTCACGATCTAAAATAGAAGGCTTACCTAGTAAGGTAACTCAATACATTGGAGATCTATTAAAACTAGAAGATTTTAAAGACGATTTTACCGCACATCAAGTGTTTTGTTGCATTGGTACAACTAAAAGTAAAACACCAGATAAATCACTTTACAAAAAAATAGATTACGGGATTCCGGTTTCTGCTGCAAAGCTCGCTAAAGCTAATGGCATAGATACATTTGTAGTTATATCTGCAATGGGTGCCAATGCAAAAAGCAACATATTTTACAATAAAACTAAAGGCGAAATGGAGCAAGATGTCCTAAATCAAGACATCAACCGAACCTTTATTTTAAGACCTTCATTAATTGGAGGCCAACGAGAAGAAAGACGTACGCTTGAAAAAATAGGAATCTCAATTTTTGAAGCTTTAAAACCGCTATTTATAGGTTCCTTAAAAAAATATAAAATTATTGAACCAGAAACTATTGCTCAAGCTATGTTAAACCTAGCTAATAGCACCAATCATGCTAATACTATAATAGCATCAGATGCCATTCAACGCATTACTAAAAACAACTAAAACAAACATTAAATATATGGAATTATTAGATAAATTAAATTGGAGATACGCAGCTAAAGCCATGAATGGCGAAAAAGTAGCAGAAGATAAAATAGAACGTATTTTAGAGGCTGCACGCTTGGCTCCCACATCTTCAGGATTACAACCTTTTGAAATATTTGTGGTAAAAAACCAAGATATTAAAGAGCAAATTAAACCAATTGCTTGGAATCAATCTGTAATTACAGACTGTTCTCACCTGTTAGTTTTTGCTGCTTGGGACCATTATACGCCAGAGCGTATTAATTATATGTTTGATTTAACCAATGACATTCGTGGTTTTAAAAACGAAGGTTGGGAAAATTACCGACAAATGTTATTAGGTATGTATCCTCAAAAAGATCCAGAAGAAAACTTTATTCACGCATCAAAACAAGCTTACATAGCTTTTACAGAGGCTTTAACTGCTGCAGCTTTTGAAGGTGTGGATGCAACGCCTTTAGAAGGTTTTGAGCCAGATGCTGTAGACAAAATTTTAGGATTACGCGAAAAAGGATTACGTAGTGCTGTATTATTACCAATTGGTTACAGAAAAGAAGATGAAGATTGGTTAGTAAATCTTGTTAAGGTCAGAAGACCTATGGATGAGATTGTAACCGTTATTGAATAGTATAAAACTTAAATGAAAATGAATATGAAAACGATAGTATTAAAAAGCAGACCTGAAGGACAACCTACACTTTCTAATTTTGAATTTGTAGAAGAAGACAAAACATTAACCATAGCTGATGGAGAGATTTTATTAGAAGCAGCTTATGTTTCTGTAGATCCTTATTTAAGAGGACGAATGAATGATGCAAAATCTTACGTGCCACCTTTTAAATTAAATGAGCCTGTACATTCTGGTGTTGTTGCCAAAGTTTTAGAATCTAAAAACGATAAATTCCAAGTTGGAGATTATGTTTCTGGCATGCTAAATTGGTCAACTCAACAAGTGTCTAATGGTGAAGGTTTAAATAAAGTAGATCCGGAAAAAGCACCTTTAAGTACCTATTTAGGTATTTTAGGTATGACAGGTTTAACTGCTTATTTAGGATTAACCGAAATAGGAAAGCCTAAAGCAGGCGAAACCATAGTAGTCTCAGGAGCTGCAGGTGCTGTTGGTAGTGTTGTTGGACAAATAGCTAAAATATTAGGCTTACGCGTTATTGGAATTGCTGGTACAGATGAAAAAATCGAAATGCTAAAAAGTAAATTCGGTTTTGATGAAGGTATCAATTACAACACTACAAAAGACATGAAATCTGCAATTGCAGAAGCTGCGCCAAACGGAGTTGATGTGTATTTTGATAATGTTGGAGGACCAATTTCGGATGCTGTAATGTTTAGTATTAATCAATTTGCTAGAATTATAATTTGTGGTGCCATTTCGGTATATAATAATACTGAATTGCCTACAGGATTAAGCGTACAACCGTTTTTAGTTAAAAACAGTGCGTTAATGCAAGGTTTTATAGTAAGTAATTATGCCGAAAAGTTCCCAGAAGCCATTCAAAGATTATCAGGTTGGTTATCTGAAAACAAATTAACCTATACCGAAACTATCGTTAATGGTTTCGATAATATTCCTCAAGCTTTTATCGATTTATTTGAAGGTAAAAACAAAGGAAAAATGATAGTAAAAATATAATAACCAAAAGAAAAAGAAGATGAACAATTTTGAATTTAAAAACCCAACCAAAATTATTTTTGGAAAGGATACAATAGAACAATTAAAAAATGAAATTCCTGCAGATGCAAAAGTATTATTACTTTATGGTGGAGGAAGTATTAAGAAAAACGGAATTTACGATCAAGTAAAAACCGCTTTAGCAGACGTTAATGTTACTGAGTTTGGAGGTATTCCTGCAAATCCAGAATACGCAACATTAATGGACGCTTTAAAAGTTATTAAAGATCAAGACATTACGTATTTACTAGCAGTTGGTGGTGGTTCTGTAATTGACGGAACTAAATTTTTATCTGCAGCTGCTGTTTACGATGGTGATACACCTTGGGATATCTTAACTAAAAATATTAGAACAGAAAAAGGAATGCCTTTTGGAACTGTGTTAACATTACCAGCAACAGGATCCGAAATGAATTCTGGAGCAGTTATTACACGTGAAGAAACTAAAGAAAAATTAGCAATGGGAGGACCTGGTTTATTTCCAGTGTTTTCAATATTAGATCCACAAGTTATAACGTCTATTCCAGAACGTCAATTAGCAAATGGTTTAACAGATGCTTTCACACACGTTTTAGAACAGTATATGACATATCCAATTGGAGCTTTATTACAAGATCGTTTTGCAGAAAGTATACTACAAACATTAGTAGAGGTAGCTCCAACAGTATTAAAAGATCCTACAAATTACCAAGCAGCCTCTAACTTTATGTGGAGTTGCACTATGGCATTAAACGGACTTATTCAAAAAGGAGTACCTGGAGATTGGGCAATCCACATGATGGGTCACGAGTTAACAGCTTTATTCGGAATTGATCACGCACGTACCTTAGCTGTAATTGCACCAAGTCATTACAAATATAATTTTGAAGCTAAAAAAGAAAAATTAGCACAATATGGAGAACGTGTTTGGAATATTACTGAAGGTAGTACAGACGATAAAGCCTATGAAGCTATTGCTAAAACCGAAGCATTTTTCCATGAGTTAGGTATTGATACTAAATTATCTGACTATACTAAAGATTATGTAGGTACTGCTGAAGAAGTTGCTAAACGTTTTAAAGCTAGAGGTTGGAAATTAGGCGAACGTCAAGCTTTAATGCCTGAAGATGCAGAAAAAATTGTAAAAATGGCATACTAAACATATTATCATTTTTGGGTGTAGTTAAAGTGCTATAACAGCAAAAATTCTAAGGTTTTTAACTGCACTCAAACTGATATTATTATTATTATTATTATTATTATTATTATTAAATATACTCAGTAGTATTAAAATGAATTTAATAAAAACATTAGCCTTAACGCTAACCATTGTTACAGCAACTAGCTGTAAAGATAAAACAACTTCTGAAAGCGTTTTAGAAGTAAAAACAGAAACTAAAAAAGAAAAAACTATGAACGTATTATTTGTATTAACATCTCACGATAAATTAGGAGATACAGGGAAAAAAACAGGATTTTGGGTTGAAGAATTCGCAAATCCATATTACACATTACTAGACAAAGGTGCTAAAATTACTATTGCCACTCCAAATGGAGGTGCAGCTCCAATAGATCCAAGTAGTGACTCACCAGATGCTGCTACTGCAGATACTGAGCGTTACAACAAAGACGAAGCAACACAAGCATTAATTGCTAATACACATAAAATATCAGATATGAATGCTGACGATTTTGATGCTGTATTTTATCCAGGTGGTCATGGACCATTATGGGATTTAGCAAACGATAAAACGTCAATCGCTTTAATCGAAAAATTTAATACTCAAGATAAGCCTGTAGCATTTGTATGCCACGCTCCTGCTGCATTAAAAAATGTAAAAGGAACAGATGGAGAACCATTAGTTAAAGGTAAAAAAGTAACAGGATTTACAAATACAGAAGAAGATGCTGTTGGCTTAACACAGGTTGTTCCATTTTTAGTGGAAGACATGTTAAGTAAAAATGGTGGAATCTACTCTAAAAAAGAAGATTGGGCAGCTTACGCTATTCAAGATGGTAATTTAATTACTGGACAAAACCCAGCATCATCTGAGTTAGTTGCAGAAAAATTATTAGAAAGCTTAAAATAAGCTTCGCTTTATATATTAATAAAAAAGGTTGTCCATTTGGACAACCTTTTTTTGTTTGTAATTTTATGCCAAAATAAATATACTAGATGTCTAAACCTTTTCAGTCCCTAGTTTTAATAGATCTTAAATTTTGCGCATAAAAAAAGGCTGCCTTTTTAGGCAACCTTTTTCTTGAATTGTACTGAATATATATCTTAGATAACTTTTACGTTAACTGCGTTTAATCCTTTGTTTCCTTCTTGTAAGTCAAATTCAACCTCATCACCTTCTCTAATCTCATCGATTAATCCAGAAATGTGTACAAAATGATCTTTGTCTACTCCTTCTTCAGTAATAAAACCAAATCCTTTTGTGTCGTTGAAAAACTTTACTGTACCTCTACTCATTGTAATGTAATTTATTTATTAATACTTAATATTATGCAAGTATAGTGCCATTAATTAGATAATGAGTTATAATTCTCATTTATTATTTGATTTTCAGTGAAATAAAAATTAATATTTATGTAAAAAAACGAAATAATTAATCGTCATCTTCATCAAAACCAGGCAATTCCAATGCTTTTACAGATTGTATAGCATTTCCAGCAATACCTTTAATAGAGCCATACATATCTATGGTATTGGTCACTACTTTCTCGATTTGCTTCTCTCTTTGCTTCCAAATACGTTGCATCGATCGTTTTTCACTCTCTAAATCAGACTTCATTTGTGTAAAACCTTCCACAATTGCTTCAATTTGCATTCTAAAGGTGTTACTAGTTAAGTAATCATATAGTAAATCCATTTTATCACCTTTGTTTTCTTGTGTGATAATGGCGTTATTAACTTGTAAAATCCCTTCTCTTAACACAGCACATAACCCTTTAAACTCGTCGTAATTACAAATCCAAATACCATCCTTTAAACCCATTCGGTCCATATCTGATGGCATGACCTCAGTCACTAACACACCAATATTGGCTCCACGATCTCTAATGTCTGCTTTAAATTTTTCTATCCAGCTAGGCTGAAAATCTTTTGTGCGTTTACTCTCGTAGTAAATAGTACCGCAGTTTTGTTCTGTTCTAGTATGTACAATTTGGATACAATCTCCACCTCTGGCACCTTTTTTAATTTCCTCGATAGTATCTAACGGAAACTGAGCTGCTAACCACTCCTCTATTGCTAACTCTTGAACTTCACCTTGCAATTGCATCGATCCTTGCTCTTGCTTACGTTTCATTTCTTCGGTTAGCTTTTTCTGGTCTTCCAATTGCTTTTGCATTTCTTTAAAACGCAATTCGTTTTTGTCTTCCTCAGATTTTTTAATCTTCTCTTTTTCAGCCACTAGAATTTCGTTAAGCTTTTTTTGTGCTTCCGCCTCAGCAGCTTCTTTAAGCTCACTTTTTTCTCTTTTAAGCTTTTCAATTTCAGCTTTAGAGCGGTTTAACTCTTTAACCTGCTCAGACTTTTCGTTTAATTCCTTTTGTAAAGCTGCAAACTGGTCAGATTGCTCTTCCTTTAACTTAAGCTTTAACTTAGCTTCAATTTCTTTTTTATCTTCTTTAAGCTGATTTTCTAAACGTTCTTGAAATAACACATTCTCGCGCTTTTTCTTTTGTTCAAAATCTAGCTTCTCTTGTTTTAATTGCTCTTGCTGACTCTCGTATCGTTTTTTCTCCGCAGCTATTTGCGACTGATACTTTTGTTTGATTTCCTCTTCTAATTGATGTGATAAAATATCTTGAACATCTATGGAAGTCCCACAATTAGGACATTTTATTTGATTTTCGTTTTTCATTTTAATTCAATTTTTCTCTTAAAATAGAACTATAAAGAGATTTTTTCTACTTATAAACCACTAAAAAAGACTATAATTATGATACAATAAGAACTACAATAATTACAGTTGTTTAGAAAAATTAAAACTACAAAATACATAGGGATTTAAACAAAAAGGATTGAATTAAATTTTAAACTAATTGTTTCTAATTTTTAAATGAGAGTGATTCATGTTATCTTAAATTACATCATAAACCAAAAAAAAGACCAAGCTTTTCAACTTGATCTTTTCAATATAATTATTACTTTACTGTTTCTTATTTACTATTATTTAGCATAATAGATTTAGAGTTTACAAATTCTCTAATCCCAAATCCACCGTGTTCACGTCCATAACCGGAGTCTTTAATTCCTCCAAATGGCATGTTTGGATGTGCTAATCCATAAGAGTTAATGTTTATCATTCCTGTATCAAAATGGTCTTTTGCTAATTGGATGGCTTTGTCTTCATCTTTACTAAAAATTCCGCCTCCAAGTCCAAAACGACTGTCGTTAGCTATTCGCATAGCATCTTCGTTATCTTTTGCTTTAATTAGTGAAGCAACAGGTCCAAATAGCTCGTCACTATATGCTGGTTGTCCTGGTTTTACGTCACCTAAAACGGTTGAAGGATAATAATATCCTGTAACTTCAGGAATGGTACCTCCACATAAAATAGTTGCTCCATTAGAAACACTGTCTTCTACTTGTTGGTGAATTTTGTCCCTTAAATCTTTTCTAGCCATAGGTCCTAATTTTGAGTCTTTGTCCATAGGATCGCCAAAATTAATGTCTTTCATTCCTTTAACAAACGCGTCTTTAAACTGGTCGTACACTTTGTCTACTACCACAAAACGTTTTGCTGCTACACAAGTTTCTCCGTTGTTATACGTACGTCCTTGTATGCTTGTTTGTACTGCTAAATCAATATCTGCATCGTCTAATACTAAATAGGCATCATTACTACCCAACTCCAAGACTGTCTTTTTTAACGCTTTGGCTGCTTTTTGTGCTACGTATTCACCAGCTTTGGAGCTTCCTGTTAGCGTAACACCTCTAACTGCTTTATGTTCGATAATTTTATCAGATGTTTCGTGATCTATAATTAAAACCGTAAAAAGATTTTTAGGTAATCCTGCTTTTTCAAAAACGTCTTTAAGCTTTAATGCAGATCCTGTTACGTTTTTAGCGTGTTTTAACAACACTCCGTTTCCTGCCATTAGATTTACTATCGCATAACGAATGGCTTGGTATAATGGAAAATTCCATGGTTGAATACCATAAATAACACCTAAAGGTGCTTGTTGGATGATTCCTTTTCCTCCATTTTCCATGGTACGTACTTCGTCTTGTAGTTGTTTGATACCTTCAGTTGCTGTGTATTCGCAAATTCCAGCACAAAGCTCGATCTCGTCATGACTTTGGCTAACTAATTTACCCATTTCTTGAGTCATTAATTCGGCATACTCGTCCTTTACATCCATTAATGCTTTACCAACTGCTTTTATAATGGTTGCGCGCTCTTCTAACGGTTTTAGTTTCCACTCTAAAAAAGCTTCATGACAATTGTCCACAGCTTTAATGGCTTGGTCTTCTGTCATGTAATCGTATTGTTTTATTGTTTTTTCGGTTGCTGGATTTATAGTTGTAAATCCTTTATCTGCGGTATTACTCATGTAAATTTATATTTAAGTTAGTGATACGCTTAGTAATGTCCAAGTCAGACTTTAATATGAATAAGCGTGTTTTGAAATGCCTTTAATGAAAGGCTGATCGTGTTGTAGGATCAAATTTTATTTAATCCTAAGGTTTTAGGCTTCTCCTCTAGCAGGATAATCGGCTTTTAATATGTAGTCAATACCACCTAAAACATCATTAAAACCTGGTCTTCCAAATGGCATGGATTGGATAGATTCCCAATACACGGTTTGATCTGGTGTAATTAAAAATAATCCAGGCTCTGTAAATAATTCTGGTTCTTCTTTAATTCCTGAAGAAATAAATAATCCCCATTTTCTAGCTTCGTCAATTGAAAAATTGTAGCCTAACGGAATATTTGAAATGTCCCATGCTTTATGTGTTGCTTTTGCGACGTCTTCTGTATCAGAACTGATGGCAATAACATTTACACCTCTATCTGTAAATTTATCTAACTTTTTTTGAAGTTCTTCTAACTGACTTTTACAAACAGGACAATGTTTACCTCTATAAAATAATACTAAAGTGAAATTTTCTGGCGACTGATCGCTTAATTTCCATGTTGTATTGTTTACTAATTTGACTTGTAATTCTGGTGCTTTTTCTCTTGGTTTAATCACAGCTTTTTATGTTTTATAATTAATCAAAAACGTGTTGCTATTTGTATAGCGTTTTATAATTAATTGGTTTGAATTTGTTTTAAACAAAGGTCAGAAAAAAGGTAGCTTTACCTGTTACACAATTATTGTTGTCCTTTACAATATTGACACATGAGTTAAATATTAAATACCTAATATTAATCCCTAATAAAAGTATTAGCATAGGTTTTTGTAAAATGTGCTCCATACAATAGTATCAAGCTAGTATAAGACACCCAAAGCATGATTAATATTATAGAACCTGCTGCTCCATAAGTGGATCCTGGTTGCATGGTATTAAAATATATAGCTAATAGATATTTACCTAATAAGAAAAGTAGCGTGGTTAACAATGCACCTACCCTAACCGACTTCCATGAAATGGTTGCAGATGGTAAAAACTTAAACATAGCAGCAAATAATACATATATAAATCCAATAGAAATTACAAAATCAAAAGCAAACAAGTATTCTACGACATTATCCGGAAGAAAGCGTTGTAATTGATTGCTAAACGTACTTAATAATGAAGTTAGTAAAAAACTAGTTAGCAGTAAGAAACCAATAATTAATATAAAACCAAAGCTTTTTAAACGACTAATAAGGGTTGCTATAAATCCATTGGCATAATCCGCTTCATTATCCCAAATTTTGTCAAAAGCAGCTTGAAGCTGAAAAAAGACTCCTGTTGCACCATATAATAAGGTTGCTATACCAACGACTGTTGTAAACAATGATGTGGTTTCATTACCACGACCAACTATCATTAATCGAATGGTTTCGGCAGTGTCAGGACCTATGGCTTTAGCGATTTCATCTAACAATTCACCTTGTACGATATCACGTCCCCAAACAGATCCTACTAAATTTAATATAATTATAATTAAAGCTGGTAAGGATAAAATGGCGTAATACGCAACGATTGCACTACGTTGGAAGGGTTCGCTTTTATACCAAGACTTAGCTGTGGTAAACAACAGTTTTGGTAAACTTGAAAGTTTAAATGTTTTTGTGGTTGTCATGATGGTATTTGGTTATAAAACTACAAAAGCCCAACATGGTTAGTTGGGCTTTATTAACTAAAGGCAATACTAATTTATGATTGTTCCGTTTGCTCTAAACTCGACATCCTTATTTTTACCTTTTTGCTTAAACTCTACGTCATAAAATTCGCCTTTTGACGCACTATCAACATGCTCTACTTCGGTAATATCTTCACTACCATATTCGTTTTTAATAATGTCTCTAATAGCTTTAGGCAAGTCATCTTTTTTAATGCTAGATTCGGTTTCAATCCAATTTCCGCTAGGACTAAAATCTGCTCTATATTTTTCGCCATTTTGTTTAAATTGAGCTTCATAGTTTCCGTTAGCATCAACTTCCCAATCTGGATTATTTTCGTTTGGATACTTAGCTTCAAATGCTTGTTTAACAACCTCTGGAGTTTGTCCTTTAACTGTGTTTTGACAACTAAACGCGATAAATGCGATTAGGGCAAATTTTATGTTTTTAAATGCTTTCATAATTTATTGATTTATTAGGTTAATAGATACGACTTCAATTTCGCTGTAGATGTTATCCTCTGTACTTTGTTTTACAGTTAAATTAAAGGCTTTACCAACGTGTTTATTGGCTTCTAGATTATAATTATTTAAGGTTTTACTTGCGTTAATATCTTCAATAATAATTGTGTTATCTTTTATATCTGTGAAGTAAAAAATTCTTCCATCATAGCCATCATAAACGACTTGTTTTGTAATACCTCTATCATCCATAGTGTTAACAGCATTAGAGTTTACTACTATTGTGGAAGCAAAAAATAGACTGAATAATATGCTTATTAGCTTCATAATTTTAGTGTTTAATGGGTTACTAATTGTTATACTACAAAGATGGATATAAACACTACTAAATCCATTATACAATTATCTTAGACCTTTACAATATTTACATATACAGTAATTGTAAAGCATAAAAAAAAGCACAATGATTACATTGTGCTTTTAAGAACTATATATAGTGAGTGGTTATATTTTGTTTCCGTATATATCTAATTGCACCACAGGTTTACCTAATTTTTTAACTTCCTCAAATTGAGTAGCTTTGTCACCAACTACTAGATATACCATTTCAGACTCGTTTAAATATTGGTCTATAATTGCTTGGTAGTTTTCCAGATTCATAGATAATAATTCGTCTTGATCTGTGTCTAAAAAATTGTCGTCTTTATTGTATTTACTAATACGTCTTAAAATACCTAATTGTGCACCTAAACTTTCATAAGCTCTAGTATTACCTTTAAGAATTTTGTTTTTGGTTAACTCGACTTCAGTGTCTGTGAAGCTTTGTTTATAGTCTTTAACCATGTTTTTGATGATTTCTAGAGATTTTAAAGTTGCATTGGCACGAACACTTGATCTAATAGCAAAAGGACTAACAGCTTCACGATTTGTAATACCAGAATACGCACCATAAGTATAACCCTTACCTATCCTTAGGGTTTGAAATAAGCGACCACTTGATCCACCTCCTAAGATTTCGTTTGCAAAATCAAGATTGTTAGCGTTTTCGTCTTTTCCAGATAACGCTAATTTACCAATATATAATACCGATTGTTTAGCATCAGGAACGTCTACAAAATATAGTGTTCCGCCTGTATTAGTTGATTGAACCGCTAATGTTGGTACATTTATAGTCTCTCCTTCCCATGCTTTTAAAGGACTTAAAGCAGCTATGGTTTGCGTTTTGTTAATCGCTCCAGCAATATGGAATGATGCCTTTTTAGGAGATAAATTTTTATAATAAGCTTTTAAATCCTCCATTGTAATGTCCTTGGTACTTTGTAAGGTTCCAGAACTATTAATTCCAAAACGGTTATCCTTACCATACATTAATTGGTCAAATACATTAGATGCAATTGCATTTGGGTTAGCTTCGCTACCCTTTAAACTAGTTTCTAATGCTTGTTTTAATCTACTAAACTCACTAGCATCCCAACGAGGTTCTAAAATAATCTCTTTAACTAGTTTTATAGTTTCGTCTAAATTTTTAGTTAAACACGATCCCGTAATATGAAAATCCTCATTTGCACTATACATATTAATATTAGCACCTAATAAACCAATAGCCTCTTCTAAATCTGCAGCAGTTTTTGTTTTTGTCCCTTGCATCATCAAATCGCTAAATAAATTAGACACACCTTCTTTTCCTTTTGGATCTAATAATTGTCCACCAGGAATTGTAATATCAAACTGCACTAAAGGTACTTCGTTATTTTCTATACCATATAAAGCCATTCCGTTTTCTAACTCACCTTTCCAAATTGCAGGTGCTTTAAATACCGGAAGTTTACCAAAATCAGGTTCGCTTCTATCAAATTTACTAGGTGTTTTCTCGTAAACCGCTTCTTCACCTTGACTCACCTCTTCGTTAGCGACGTCTTGTTTAACCTCTTCAATCCAAACCGTTGCTTCTTTACTTTCAGCTACAGCTAAATCTAATTGCCCTTTAGGTACAACGCTAGTCATTACAGCATGTTTACCTTTTAAGTAAGTATTGTACACACGCATAATATCTGCTTCTGTAACAGCATTAGTTAATTTGGCACGTTCTGTAATAAAACTAGGATCACCATTAAACTCGTTATCCTGAACTAATTGAAATGCTTTATTTAACACAGTACTTACACCTTGATATAAATCTGTTTCTAATTGAGCTTTAATGCGTTTTAAATCTGCCGAATTAACTCCTGTAGTTTCAAAGCGTTTTAAACCATCGTCAATAGCAGACTTAACTTGATCTAAATCTGTTCCTGCATTAGCACGTACTCTAAAAACAAACTCGCCTGCTAATTCACTACTATTTTGGTAAGTGCCAACGTTAGGTGCTAATTTTTGTTCTTGAACAATCACATTATATAAAGGTGATTTTTTGCTTCCGCTAAGTAATTGCCCTAAAATATCCAAAGCATAAGTGTCTTCATGATAATTTTTAACTGTAGGATACACCACTCTAATTTCTGGAAGTTTAGCAAAATTGTCTTCAAAGTATAACGACTTAGTTTCGTTTAATACAACAGGTTCAAAGTTTTGCTCTTCAACTTCTGGTCCACTTGGGATTTCTCCAAACCATTGTTCAACCAATTTTTTAGTCTCTGCAACATCAATATCTCCTGCAATAACTAAAGAGGCATTTTTTGCACCATAATACTGTTGGTAAAAGGCTTTAACATCATCGATAGTTGCTGCTTGTAAATCTGGTAAGGCACCAATAACTGTCCAACTATAAGGATGCCCTTCTGGATATAGGTTTTTTCTAATAATCTCGTCTGTATAACCGTAAGCTGCATTATCAACACGCTGACGTTTTTCGTTTTTAACCACTTGCTTTTCGCGCTCTAAAGCAGCTTCTGTCACAGTGTTAATCATATAACCAAAACGATCTGAATCAATCCACATGATTTTTTCAAAGGCGTCTTTTGGAACAACTTCATAATACACAGTATAATCATTAGAAGTTCCACCATTACGACTTCCTCCCCATTCTGGTATCATTTTACGATTGGCTCCAACAGGAACATTCTCTGAGTCGTTAAAAGACATATGTTCAAAAAAGTGAGCAAATCCTGTTTTTCCTGGTTTTTCTCGGTTAGAACCTACATGCATTAAGGTAGCAACAGCTACAATTGGGTCAGAATGGTCTTCATGAAGGATTACTTCCAAACCATTTTTTAGAGTGAATTTTTCATAATTGATTTTAAAATCTTCGGTTTTTGTAGTTTCAGTGGTACCTGAATCTTTGCAAGAGATTACTGTTAAGGACATTAGCAGTAAAGCAATTTTAATTGTACGCATTATTTAAAGTTTTTTTGATTGTGGTTTAAAGATAATCAATAATTTTTTGTCTTAAATTTTTAATAAATTAAATGGAAATGAAATTGAATTTAATTATCTTTAAGTAATCTTAAAATCTAAATATATGGATATCAATTTTGAATATGACAAGGTAAAAGCAAGTGAGGCTTTAGAGGAATTTACCACTGAAAAAATCCAAAAACTTTTTAATAAATATGAATTTATAGTACGTGCTGATGTATTTTTTAAATTAGAAAATACTAATGATGATAAATCTGGTAAAATTGCAGGTATTAGACTTAGTGCTCCTGGTCCTAGATTATTTGCTGAAGAAAGCAAAGAGACTTTACACAAAAGTGTTAGTGAAGTTGTCAATCAATTAGAAAGACAATTAGCCAAACGTAAAGGAAAAATGAATACGCATTAATTAATGCTAAAATGTATATACAAAAAAAGCGACTTAATTAAGTCGCTTTTTTTTATTTTATAATTAAACAGATAGTTGTTTAAATTTAATACCTAATGTGGTTTCTACTTTTTTAAGATCACTATGCTCATTACCTAAAATTAATGCAATAGATTCTCCTTTTTTACCAGCACGTGCTGTACGACCACTTCTGTGTGTGTAATACTCAGTATGTTCTGGTAATTGATGATGAATTACAAATGCTAAATCATTAACATCAATACCTCTAGCAGATACATCTGTAGAAATTAATAATTGTAAGGTTGTATTTTTAAAAGCACGCATGACTTTATCACGCTCTTTTTGTTGCATGTCACCTTCCAAAGCACCAACGTTAAATCCTTCGGTTTCTAATTGATGTCTTAGTGCTTGTGCACCAGCTTTTGTTTTTGTAAAAATTATTCCACGTTGGTTTTCTCTGTCTTCTAAAAGTCTAATTAATGTAGACGATTTTTCGTGCAACGTCGTTTCAACAAAATAATGAGATATGTTTTGGTTTACTACACTACTTCTATCTATCTCTAATCGTATAGCTTCGTCAGCTATGTAACGTTTAACAATATCTTTTAAATCGTTAGACATTGTAGCACTAAATAACCATGTGTTTTTTTGACCTGTAACGCCTTTTAAAATAGTCGTTAAATCATTTTTAAAACCCATGCTTAGCATTTCATCTGCTTCGTCTAAAACAATTGTTTTAACTTGAGATAAATCTACAGCCTCACGCGTCATTAAATCTACTAATCGACCTGGAGTAGCCACTATAATGTGTGTGGTTCTAGCAACGTTACGTAACTGAATGTCTATTTTTTCGCCACCATATACACCTTCCAAAAATATTTTAGAGTTGTTATACTTGGTGAATTTAAATAGTTGTTTTTTAATTTGCTGAACCAATTCTCTAGTAGGCGCAATTATTAACGCTTGGACTGCATCTTTTTTAGGATTAATTTTATGTAGTAATGGCAGTCCAAAAGCAGCTGTTTTACCAGTTCCTGTTTGTGCTAAACCAATAAAATCGGTTGATGATTTTAATAACATAGGAATCGCTTGTGCCTGAATTTCGGTTGGCGATTTAATCCCTAATTCCTTTAGTGATTTTATATAGTTTTTATCTAAACCAAGGTCTTTAAAAGTCATAATTTAAAAGTAATAAGTCTGTGTTATTAATATGTTTTTACAAAAGTAAGCAACTGCAAACTGCGACTGAATACTGTTACATTTAAGGTTTAATCTTCTGGTGGAAAACCATTGATTTCTTCAAAAATCTCGTCAAAATTAGTACGTAAATAAGCGTTTAATTTTTTACGATAATCGTCTTTTAACCATTCTACAAAGTTAAACGTACTTTTACTTATACATTTAGTATATCTAGAAATACGGTAATCTATATCGTCACCCAATAATTTAGCTAAAGCTAATGCATCCCATAAATCCTCACTATTTTCTGTACAAATATGTGCGTGATGTTGGATGGAGCGCTCTAATACAACTTTAGAGCTTTCTCCTGCTCTAATACTATCAATGTAGCATTTTTTAATATCAAAATACACATGGTCAGATTTTTTAAATTGCTCGCGCAAATCCTCTGGCATTTCATATCTAAAATTGTTTTCAAGTTCTTCATCACTTAAAATACCATCTAAATAATAATTTGGAGAACGGAAAATTTTGTGCCAGTCTAAGTCACTTCCCCAAGGTCCAAATCTGTGTAAGTTGTTACCTAAATCGATAACTATAAACTTATTTTTATTTTTTAATATACGCGATCCACGACCAATCATTTGGTAGTATAATGTCAACGACTTGGTTGCTCTGTTAAGCATGATACAGTCTACTGTTGGCTCATCAAAACCAGTGGTTAAGATACTTACCGATGTTAGTATGGCATCTGGCGTTTCTTTAAACCATTTAAGTATGGCTTTACGCTCTTTTTTAGTATTGTTATTATCTAAATGTGCTACTGGATATCCAGCACGTCTAAAGGTATCATATACGTGTAATGAGGTATTAATACCATTATTAAATATTAATGTTTTTTTACCTTTACAACGCTCTTCATAAGCTTGTATCAGCTTAGTTAGCATATCAGTATTGGTATATAAATCTTCTGATGATTTTACGGTATAATCACCATTAGCTCCAACCACTAAAGAGGTTAATCCAACGTTGTATGAAAATATTTCGGCACGCGCTAAAAATTCGTTTTCAATTAAAGATTGGATGGTTTCTCCAACGATTAGCTCGTTATAATTATCCTTCATTGGAAGGTTAATATTGCTACTTAAAGGTGTCGCAGTTACACCAAGAATAAACGATTTTTCAAAAAACTTAAATAACTTAGTAAAACTATTGTAATGTGCCTCATCAATAATTACTAGTCCAATGTCTGAAATATCTAGCTTATTATCTGTTAAACGATTATTAAGTGTCTCAACCATTGCTACAAAGCAATTAAAATCACCTTGATCACTTAAATCTGCTTTACTATCTACAATTTTATTACTTACACCAAATTCTGAAAGCATATTTGATGTTTGCTTACATAATTCAATCCTATGTGTCATTACTAACACTTGTTTTTTGTGGTGTTTTAAGTATTGTCTTACAATTTCAGAGAAAATAACCGTTTTTCCACCACCTGTAGGTAGTTGATATAATAGATGATAATCTTCAGGCGCTTCTTCAAAACATTTAAAAATCTTATCGATTGCTCCTTTTTGGTAACTATAAAGACTTTTTCCTTCTGTACGTTCTTGTAATTCTAGAGTTTTAGTAGACATTAATTAATTGCAATTTTTAAATTTTAAGATGTGCAAAAATACAACGATTTAAAGGGTTTCAACGACTATTCTTCAAAAAAAATTATTATACCTATTTTTACACAACAATATGAGCGATAAAACCGATAATTTTCAGGCCCAATTTAGTGGCTTTTTTAATACACCACATTTATTTTTTTCTGAAACAAATACTATGCAACCTTTTGTTAAGCAATTAGATAGGCCTTTTGTTTTTAATAGAAAGGTTAGACCTAATATTAGGTTAGGACAACGTGTAGAACAATTTGTGTTTGAGGAGTTAAAGCAATTTGATGACATTTCTGTTTTGTCAGAAAACATCCAAATACAGGAAAATGTGAACCAGACTATTGGCGAATTGGACTGCTTAATATTAAATAATTCGGAACCAATTCATTTAGAAATTCAATTTAAATACTATCTATATGATGCCAGTTTAGGGAGCACTGAAATAGACTGTTTAATTGGACCTATGCGTCGAGATAGTTTAATTGAAAAATTAAATAAACTTAAATTAAAACAACTACCACTACTATATAATACTGCTACAAAACCTTACTTAGATAAATTACAATTAGATGTCGATTCCATAAAACAGCAAATATATTTTAAGGCGCAAATTTTTGTGCCTTATGGAAGTAACATTACTTTTAAAACGTTAAACAACACCTGTATTTATGGTTTTTATTTTAATTATAAAGATCTAATGCTGTTTAAGGATTGTAAATTTTATAAGCCTCAAAAAACCGATTGGTTATTAGACGTGAATAGTCATGTTAATTGGTTGACTCTAGATCAAATAATGCCACAATTAACCATATATCAATCCGAAAAATATTCACCTTTACTATGGCTAAAGTTTCCTAACGGTCAAATAACAAAATGCTTTGTGGTCGCATGGTAATTTAATTTATTAGAGTAGTTTTGTAGCCTTTAATCTTTTTCCAAAATTAATATTAGTAATTAATCCGGTTTCTTATTTTTTTGAAAACACACAAATACATCAGACTTCTAACAATTGCTTTGTTATTACTTATTCAGATTGTTTTTTTATCCATGATAATTAAAGAACAATACACAGCAAATAATGTATTGATTAGTACTGCAATTATAGTAGTTATCCTATCTACTTTTTTTGGTTACCGCTATTTAGATTTACATCATCACAAGTATAATTATGAGAGGTTGTCAGTTGTAATTTGGGTTCCTATAGGTGCATTACTGTGTTCTATAATTAATATATATCTTGGTTTGGGTAGTGTACTGGCAGCAGGAATTATTGGTGTTTTAGCCTCATTTGTACCAAAAATAAATAGTCAATCTAATTATCTAAAAAAACTACCAACAGTAATATATTGTGGTGCTTTTGTTGGTATGTCTAGCGCACAAATAACACCATCTATAAGTTTTGTAATTGCTGCAGGTAGCATTACTGGATTGTTATATATGCTGTCTAAAAACTTGTTTCTTGGAATTGGAGGTAAACTTGGTGCTTTAGCTTTTGCAGGTGTCATTATTGTATCATTAATACACTGGTTATATTTATGAATATTATACCTATAATATTAGCTAGTGTTTTAGGAGCTACTGTAACGTTTTACGTAAGTGAACAGTTAAAACAAGGTCCAGTCAGGGCGTCTGCCTTACTATCTTTAACAATTGGTTTGTTTTTTTACTGCTTTCCTAATGTATTAAATGTGTATCTCACTCAAAATATTCCGTTAGTATTTATTGGAGCCTCATTTATTGGAATGGCTTCTCCAAAAGGTAAAAACAACTATTTGTTGTTAGCTTTTGCTGGCCTTTTATTTAGTATAGTTTACATAAATAAAAGCGCTTTTTTTAAAGGTTATGGTGGTGCTTTAGGCACATTAGCTTTTATTGCATTAATAACAACACTGTTTTTTGCACATTTGCTTACTCATAAATCTAAAATGCTTTCTAGATTTAAATGGATGAAAAATAAAGTGTTTAACAATGAAAATAATTAATTGTTTTACGTAATCTTCATTAACTTTTTATTAATCACGCGCACTCATTAAATAGTCTTTTTATTTTATTACATTGTGGGTCTTTAATGTTTTAATTGAAATTTTAAAAAATGAAAAAACTAGTATTCTTTACTCTTTCCTTACTGCTGCTAGCATCATGTAAAACAAATCAAAACGGAAGTAGCGAAACAACACAAGTTACCTATCGAAAATCCCGTTTATACGATCAGGAAAATAATAGAATAAGTCAATCTAAATTTTACAATCAACTATTAAAAAATCAAGATTTATCATGGGCTTATGTGTCTAATAAAACAAAATTTGATAAACGATTAGTAGCTGGTCAAAAACATGGTGTAATATCAGATAAAGCAACTATAATAAAACAATTAAACAATAAATTAGATATTAATATTGCTAGCGACAAACCTATTGTAATTATTTATTATCCAGGAAAAGATCCTTGCAATTCTAGTGGGTCAGCAACAAAACAAACAAGAGTAAAAGCACAACAAGATTTTGAGGTTAAATTATACAATTTAGTACAAATCAAACCTATTTATCTATATAAAAGTATAGACGGATTATCAAATAATTATGATCTATCTAAATGGCATCAAGATCCAGATGGTTTAATAGAATCTTTATTTTTTGAATACCATTATCCTTGCTCTAGCTATTTAGTCATTTCAAAAGATGGCGAATTTACTAGTAAGTTTGGAGAGTCTAATTATTCTGAAATTTTAGCAACAACCAAAAGGCTTAATCAATAGTTAATAACTACTAACAAAACCCTTTTATTTAGTTAACTTATTCACTTATTTTGCGACTTTAAAAACTAAAAATTAAAGCCTAATTTTGACGCTTTAATATATTAGCGCAACACACTAACCCTTTGCGCTTTAATAACTAATAGACCTTATAAAATGAAAGTCTGTATTGCCGAAAAACCATCTGTAGCCAGAGAAATAGCTCAAGTATTAGGTGCCAACTCTAAACGTGATGGTTATTATGAAGGTAATGGCTATGCAGTAACCTATACTTTTGGTCACCTTTGTACCTTAAAAGAACCAAACGATTATAAACCTTATTGGAAAAGTTGGGATTTAAACAACTTACCAATGCTACCAGAAAAATTTGAAACTAAAGTCACCAAAGATTCTGGGATACAAAAGCAATTTAAAATTGTTAAAAGCCTTTTTGACAAAGCAGATGTGGTAATAAATTGTGGTGATGCAGGAACAGAAGGAGAATTAATCCAACGTTGGGTTATTGATCAAGCTAAGTATAAAGGCGAAGTACAGCGTTTATGGATTAGCTCTCTAACGACCGAAGCAATAAAAGAAGGTTTTGAAAAACTAGAACCAAGCAAAAAATACGATAATCTATATTATGCAGGTTTTTCGCGTGCTATTGGAGACTGGCTACTTGGTATGAATGCTACAAGACTATATACGGTTAAATATGGTGGCTACAAGCAAGTATTAAGTGTAGGACGTGTACAAACACCAACTTTAGCAATGGTTGTAAACCGTTGGAAAGAAATTGAAAACTTTAAGCCTCAACCCTATTGGGAACTGCAAACCATGTATCGCGATACCTTGTTTAGCTATGAGGAAGGTCGTTTTTTAAAAATGGAAGATGGAGAAAAGTTAGCTAATATTGTAAAAGCACATGACTTTGAAATTGTCTCTATTACCAAGAAAAAAGGTAATGAATATGCGCCAAAATTATTTGACTTAACAGGATTACAAGTGTACTGTAATACCAAATTTGGATTTTCTGCAGACGAAACCCTTAAAATTGTACAAAAACTGTATGAAATGAAGGTGGTTACCTATCCTAGAGTAGATACAACCTACTTACCCAACGATATTTATCCAAAAGTACCAGGTATTTTAAAAAACCTAACACAATACGCGACTTTAACAGCTCCTGTTTTAGCTAAAAAAATTAAAAAATCTAAAAAAGTTTTTGATGATGCTAAGGTTACAGATCACCATGCCATAATCCCTACTGGTGTACAAAGTAATTTACAATATAATCAACAACAGGTATATGATATTATTACACGACGTTTTATTGCTGTGTTTTACGACGATTGTAAAGTGGCTAACACCACAGTCATAGGAAAAGCCGAAACCGTAAACTTTAAAACCACTGGTAAAGAAATCCTTGAAAAAGGATGGCGTGTTGTATTTGAAACAAAAAATAGCACAACAAAAGAGCAAGGTTTATTACCTACTTTTGTTAAAGGTGAAAAAGGACCACATGAACCAAGTTTTTTAGAAAAACAAACCAAACCACCTAATCAGTTTACAGAGGCAACACTACTTCGTGCTATGGAAACTGCAGGTAAGCAAGTGGACGATGACGAGTTGCGTGATTTAATGAAAGAAAATGGTATTGGTAGACCATCCACACGTGCAAATATTATTGAAACACTGTTTAGACGTAAGTACATAAAACGAAATAAAAAACAAGTATTACCAACCGTTACAGGCATCCAATTAATAGATATTATTAGTAATGATTTGCTTAAATCTGCCGAGTTGACTGGTCTTTGGGAAAAACAATTAAAGGATATTGAAAAAGGCGAATATTCGGCTGCTGCTTTTATTAAAAACATGAAGCTTATGGTAGATCAATTAGTCTATGAAGTGCGAAGCGAAAAACTTGAAGCCAAAATAAGCTACACTAACAATAAATCAGAAAAATCCACCAAAACAAAATCTAAAACCAAAACTGCCACTAAAGGTATTGTTGGTAAAGCCTGTCCTAAATGTAAACAAGGTCAAATTTTAAAAGGAAAAAAGGCTTATGGGTGCACCAATTATGGTAAAACATGTGATTTTGTATTGCCTTTTAGTTTTGGTGAAAAGAATATATCCGAAAACCAATACAAACGTTTATTGGACAAAGGATCTACCGTTAATTTAAAAGGTTTTAAAGTCGAAGGTACAACTGTTGAAGGTTTGTTGCGTTTTGATGATAATTTTAAACTTAAATTAGAACCTAAGCAAAAAAAGTCTGCTAAAGTAAGTTCAAATTCCGAAACTAATCTGTGTCCAAAATGTAAAAAAGGAACGATTATTAAAGGAAAAACAGCTTATGGTTGTAGTGATTATAAATCGGGCTGTGATTTTAGATTTAGTTATGATTTAATTCGAGAAAAAGCTAATGGACAACAACTTACAAAGGATTTAGTTTTCAAAATTTTATATGGACACTAAGCATAGACACTTTAAAATATACAAACCTTATAGAATGCTAAGTCAGTTTTCTAGCAATGCTGCTAAAGAACAGAAAAAGCGATTTTTAGGAGAATTGGGTGATTTTCCGGAAGGCATTATGCCTATTGGTCGTTTGGACGAAAAAAGTGAAGGTCTACTCCTACTTACCACAGACGGTAAACTAAGTGACCATGTTAACCAATCCGGAATAGAAAAAGAATACTATGCGTTAGTAGATGGCGACATTTCCGCGAAAGCGATACAACAATTATCCGAAGGTGTAGAAATAGGATTTAACGGTAAAAAATATATTACAAAACCTTGTAAAGTCACAAAATTAAAAGAATTACCTGATTTACCGGAACGTTCCAAAAAAATAAGAGATGCTAGACATGGTCCAACATCATGGGTGTCAGTAACTTTAACGGAAGGAAAATTTAGACAAGTCCGCAAAATGACTAGTGCTGTAAATTGTCCAACCCTACGTTTGGTGCGCGTTAGAGTCGGAAATATCACTCTTGACAACATGCAAGTTGCAGATGTTTTGGCTATTAAAAATCTAAACCAACTACTTTAACGTATCTTTAGTTTTTATAGCAAGAGTAATTGTTAAAAACATAGTACTTTTGTTTTAAATATTAACATATTTCATGATACAATACGCACATTTTTTTTACGATTATTTTAGAGATTTAGGACTAACTAGAGTTACATCTAAGTACTTAAATATGTTGGTGTTATTGATTTTAACACTAATCTTTATTTTAATTTTAGATCTATTAGTTAGAAAGGTTTTAAGGTTGATTTCGGCTAAAATTGCATCACGAACAAAATCAAATTTTGACGACTTATTAATTACTAATCGTGTCCCAAGAAATATAGCGCATATTCCAGCTTTATATACTGCAATAAAAAGTATTCCGTTAGTATTTAATGATTTTGCTAATCTGCATTTGCTTTTTGAAAAATGTATGCAAGTGGCAGGAATTGTTTTAGGGCTTTGGATTGTAAGAAGTATACTTAATACTTTAAAAAATTACTTTAAAACTTTACCTAGTTTAAGGGATAAACCAATAGATAGTTACATACAAGTTTTTATGATATTTGCATGGATTCTTGGTGCTGGATTGGCTATGGCTGTTCTGGTTGGAGGAGATTCTCTATGGAAGTTTATCACTGGTTTTGGTGCTGCAACTGCTATTATATTATTAATATTTAAGGATACCATTTTAGGTTTTGTAGCAAGTATACAAGTGTCTATAAATGATATGGTTCGTATTGGTGACTGGATTACTTTTGAAAAATTTGGTGCAGATGGAGATGTTATTGAAATTAATTTAGCAACGGTTAAGGTTCAAAATTTTGATAACACTATTACCACTATACCAACGTATGCTTTAATATCAGACTCGTTTAAAAACTGGAGAGGAATGACAAACTCTGATGGTAGACGTATCAAACGACACATGTTAATTAAGCAAACGTCTATCAAATATTTAAACAATGAAGATATTGAACGTTTAAAAGAGATTGAAATCATATCCACTTATCTAAGTACCATGCAAGACAAGATTAATAATTTTAATACATCTCATGGTATAGATAAATCTTCATTAATTAATGGTCGCAATATGACCAATATTGGTGTTTATAGAAAATTTATACAGACGTATTTAGAGCAGCATTCTGCTATTAATAATAACATGTTATTAATGGCAAGGCAACTACAGCCTACCTCTCAGGGTGTGCCTCTAGAGATTTACTGTTTTAGTAAAGATAAACGTTGGGAAAGTTATGAGTATGTTATGAGCGACCTTTTTGACCACTTCCTTGCTGCTGTACCTTACTTTGATTTAGAACTTTTTGAATTGCCTAGCAACAGTACTTTTAAGTAAATTACTTTTATAATTTTTAGAAAAAGTTAATAAATAGTTAATGTGATTTCATTTGTAATAGTATTACTATTATCTTTGCAATCAAATAATTATTTATGCATAGTTTACTTTCAAATCTAAAAATTAATATTAACGATAAAATTTACCTTAAAGATCCAGAATCTTCTGATTTAGGTAAACGTATTGTTGAAAATAGTATCCAACTAATTGATGAGATTGGATTTGATTTATTTACGTTTAAAAAATTAGGTACTAAAATTGGCTCTAACGAGAGTAGCATTTATCGTTATTTTGAAAGCAAACACAAACTACTAATCTACCTTACCTCTTGGTATTGGAGCTGGTTAGAATATCAATTGGTTTTTGCTACTAACAGTATTGCAAATCCAAAACAAAAAATTGAAAAAGCTATTGAGGTCCTTACACAATCAGCAACTTTAGACTCTAATTTCTCTCATATCGATGAGGTGCTTTTAAAACGTATTGTAATTAACGAATACTCTAAATCATACCTAACTAAAGAGGTCGATAACGAAAATAAGGAAGGTTACTTTCTAGTATACAAAAGACTGGTTACACGACTACATGATATGGTATTAACCATTGATAAGGATTATTCGTATGCCTTTAGTTTATCAAGTACTGTTATTGATGGTGCATTGCATCAGCATTTTTTAAAAGACCATTTTACTACTATATCTGATCTTAAAAAATCAGACGATCCTACTAACTATTTTAAAGATTTAGTTTTCAAAACCCTTAACATCTCAACAAATGAGTAAAAAAATATTAACCGCTTGGCAACGCTTTATTAGCCTACTTAAATTAGACAAAAAAGACGTCAGACAAGTCTTTTTCTATGCCATTTTTGCAGGATTAGTAAACTTATCGTTACCGCTTGGAATACAAGCTATTATTAATTTATTACAGGCAGCTCAAGTTAGCACATCATGGATAGTATTAGTCGTATTAGTGACTTTAGGTGTTGTTTTTGTTGGTGTACTACAATTAATGCAAATAAGAATTATAGAAAATATTCAACAAAAAATATTTACAAGAGCGTCTTTTGAGTTTGCTTACCGTTTTCCTAAAATGAAAATGAGCGAATTAAATGGTTATTACCCACCAGAATTAGCTAATCGTTTTTTTGACACAATAAATGTGCAAAAAGGTATTGCCAAAGTAATGATAGACTTTCCTGCTGCAGTTTTACAAATTGTATTTGGATTAATGTTATTATCCTTTTACCATCCCTTTTTTATAATTTATGGTGCTTTATTATTAATCCTAATTTATGTAGTATTTAAATTTACTGCAGAAAAAGGGTTAAGGACAAGTATTGATGAATCTAATCATAAATACAAAGTAGCGCATTGGCTACAAGAGATTGCTAGATCTATTGTAAGCTTTAAATTATCAGGAAAAACAAGCTTAGCACTTAATAAAAATGACAAATTAGTTACTAATTATTTAGAAGCTCGTGAGAGTCATTTTAAGATATTGGTCATACAATTCATTCAGTTAATTGGATTTAAGGTTCTAGTAACTGCAGGATTATTAATGATTGGTGGTGCTTTAGTACTTAACCAACAAATGAATATTGGTCAATTTGTTGCTGCTGAAATCATTATTCTATTAGTTATTAATTCTGTTGAAAAACTAATATTAGGACTAGAAACCTTTTATGATGTTTTGACTTCTATTGAAAAATTAGGTAAAGTCGTTGATAAAGAATTAGAACCTCAGGATGGCGAAATTTTAAATGTAAAACATAATGACTTTAATATAGAATTAGATAATGTGTCTTACAGTGTTAAGGACAGAAAAAAGCCAATTTTGCAAGATGTTTCTCTAAAAATTAATGCAAAAGACCGCATCTTAATCCAAGGTAATAGTGGTTCTGGTAAATCTAGTTTGTTAAAATTAATAGCTGGAGTAATTAGTCCAACAAATGGAAGCGTTTATGTCTGTGATAAATCGCTGACTAGTTTAAATATTAATAGTTACAGACAACATATTGGTCAAACTTTAGTAGAAGAAACACCTTTTGAAGGTACACTTTTACAAAACATTACATTTGGAGATACAGACATTACAAGTCAGCAATTAGATTGGGCTATTCAAAATGTAGGATTAAAAGATTTTGTAAAACAGTTACCTAATGGTTTAAATACAATGATTTATCCAGAAGGAAAAGGCGTATCATTTACCATATCTAAAAAAATCATGTTAGCTAGAAGCATCGTTAAAAACCCTAAATTACTAATGCTAAAAGAGCCTCTTGATCAATTTGAAGCTAAAGAAGTACAACAACTAGTCAATTTTTTAAGTCAACCAGAACATCCTTGGACACTTATAGTAGTTAGTCAAAATAACATTTGGCATTCTAAATTAGACAAAGTTATCATTTTAGAAAAAGGTCAAATAATTAACACAAAATAGCATGTTAAATATTTCAACAAATAGCGTCAATAAAAATGTTGACATCAGTCGATATACTTCGGTGCAAAGAGCATTAACCAGAAGACATTATAAGCATTTTAATCGTTTACTTATCATTTTTGGAGTAATTGGTATCATTATTTTGTTTCTTCCTTGGACCCAAAATATAACAGCCTCAGGTTTAGTTACCACTTTAACGCCTGACCAGCGTCCTCAAACTATACAATCGCCTATTCCTGGACGTATTGAAAAATGGTTTGTTAAAGAAGGGGACTTTGTAGCTAAAGGTGATACGATTTTATTTATTTCGGAAATAAAAAATGAATATTTTGATCCTAACTTGGTTGAAAGAACAAGTCAGCAAATAAAAGCTAAATCATCGTCAGTACAATCTTATGTTGGTAAAGTCAATGCTTTAAACAACCAGATATCGGCTTTAGCCAATGAAAGAAAATTAAAACTTGAACAAGCCGAAAACAAGTTGTTACAATCTAAATTAAAAGTAAAAAGTGATAGTATAGATTTTGAAGCTTCTAAAACCAATTTAGGCATCGCACAAAAGCAATTTGAACGTACACAGCAATTGCAAACCGAAGGTTTAAAAGCAGTTACAGACGTAGAAGAAAAACGTTTAAAATTGCAAGAAACTCAGGCAAAATTAATTTCGCAAGAAAACAAATATCTAGCTGCTCAAAACGAGATTATTAACGCTAAAGTAGAGTTAAATCGTATTAGTGCTGAGTATTCTGATAAAATATCAAAAGCACAAAGCGATAAATTTACTGCAGAATCAAGCGGTTTTGATGCAGAAGCACAAGTCACAAAATTAGAAAATGATTTTACTAATTACTCGATGCGTAATGATATGTATTACATTAAAGCTCCTCAAGATGGCTACATAAACAAAGCTATTAAAGCTGGTATTGGTGAAACATTTAAGGAAGGCGAACAATTGGTAGGTATATCACCTTCAAATTTTGATATTGCTATTGAGACGTTTATAAACCCAATAGATTTACCTTTAGTACACGAAGGCGAAGTTTTTAGGGTTCAGTTTGACGGTTGGCCTGCAATTATATTTAGTGGTTGGCCTAACGTGTCCTACGGAACATATGGTGCAAAAGTAGTAGCAATAGAGCGATTTATAAGTCCTAACGGGAAATTTAGAGTGCTTTTAGCTCCTGTTGAAAACGAGCATAAATGGCCTGAAGCTATTCGCGTTGGTTCTGGTGCCAGAGCTATTGGATTATTAGAAGATGTGCCAATTTGGTTTGAATTATGGAGGCAATTAAATGGCTTCCCTCCTAACTATTATCAACCAACTGATAATAAAACAGCAAAAGCAGACAAAAAATAAATATGAAAAAAGTTATTTTATACATAACAATTATTATCCCATTTGTACTGCAGTCTCAAACGTTGGATAGTTTAAGTTATACCGAATTTTTAGGCTATGTTAAGCAATATCATCCTGTTGCTAAACAAGCCGATTTATTACTTGAAAGTGGTCAAGCTTCTTTAATGAAAGCGCGAGGTGGTTTTGACCCAAAGCTTGAAGCCGATTTTAATGAAAAAGATTATAAAAACACCGAGTATTATGAGCGTTTAAATGCAACATTTAAAGTCCCAACTTGGTACGGAATAGAACTTAAAGCTAACTTTGAGGAAAACACAGGTTATTATCTAAACCCAGAAAATACAGTCCCTGAAGATGGATTATTTAGCGCAGGAATTGGATTTTCTTTAGGACAAGGATTATTGATAAACAAGAGAATGGCTGACGTTAAAAAAGCTAAGTTTTTTAAAGAGCAAACTCAAGCAGAACGTAATTTACAAGTAAATCAAGTCCTTTATGACGCATCAATAGCTTATTTTGATTGGTTACAAGCTTATAATGAAACTAAAATTTACGAGCGTTTTTTAGCTAATGCTAGCATAAGATTTAATGGTGTACGATCAAGCGTTTTAGCAGGAGACAAAGCAGGTATTGATAGTTTAGAAGCTGGTATTGTAGTTAAAAACAGAATGCTTGAACTTGAACAAGCAAAAGTAAAATTATTAAAATCGCGTTTGGAGGCTTCTAACTTTATTTGGTTAAACAATACGCCTGTTGATATTAATCAAAACGTAAGTCCTATCAATACTTTAGAAGAAGATATTGACCTAGTTTTAGGTATCAACACTATCCAAGGTTACAATTTAGATAATCATCCAAAATTATTAGCTTTAGGCAGTAAAATAGATGGTTTAGATGTAGATAGACGATTAAAAGCGAATAAACTTTTACCAGTTATTGATGCTCAATATAATTTTTTGTCAGAAACTCCAGATCAAGTAAATACGTTTAATGCTGCATCATATAAAGCAACGATAAATGTTGCATTTCCTTTATTTTTAAGAAAGGAACGTGGTGATTTAAAATTATCTAAACTAAAATTACAAGATGCCCAATTTACATTTGCAGACACCCAACTTCAGATAAAAAATAAAATTGAAGCTATTACGCAAGAATTAGAGTCTTACAAGACTCAAAACCAATTAATTAAAACAATAGTTGCAGATTACAAAACGTTGCTTAGCGCAGAAGAACGTAAATTTAGCTTTGGTGAAAGTTCAGTGTTTTTAATAAATAGTAGAGAAAATAAATTGATTGAATCTCAAGTAAAAGCAATACAATTAAACAATAAATTTTATGCTACAAAAGCTAAATTATTTAATAGTTTAGGTCTAGTACCTAATTAAGTTATTCGTCATTTTTTGGATTTGGATCAGCTTCAGATTTGTCTTCTACCTGAGATTTTAACTTAAGCACACTACCCTCTTCTTTAACAACAACAATAGATGCTTTAACACCTGTTGCCAGATTCCATTGGTTTGAAACAATAACATTCCCATCTTTATCCAATACCTGAAACTCTGCTGTATTTGGTCCAGAAGTCCCTTGGTTTAAAGCCTGGAAGTCTATTTTATTAATACCTTCATCTAAAGATATTAATAAGCCATTAAACCCTGAAGTTAATGTCACACTTGGTACCATAATATCATCATTTAAAAAGACACGTATAGCATCGCCATCAGGATATTGATGATCTCTGTAGATTATGTTAACGACTTTAGCTGTTGTTTTATACTCTCCTAAAAATTGATTAACTAAGCTTCCATTATTAGATTTTTCGTCGTCTTCCTTAAACTTAAGCTGCTTTTTTAATTGCTTATTAAACAATTCTGCTGGGTTTCTAAAATTATTATCCTCTTCAATCATCGAGAACTCTTTTTTAGGTTTAACAGCAGTTTGCACCTCCTTAGGCGCAATAATTTCATTGTTATTTGCAGCATCAGGTTTGACCGTTTCTGCTTCTGGAGCAGGCTCTATAATTAATTCTGGATCATCTTTAGGGTCTTCAGATTCTATTGCAGGAATGGCAAAACCATTACTCTCACTATCTATTTGGGCATAACCGAATAGTGAGATGCTAAAAAGAATAAAAAAAGAAATGTAAAATTTCATGGTATTATTATCTATTATTAGTCGAAAATAAACCAAAAATCATACCTAAATGCTAAAAATATATTAATACTCTAATAATTTTAGTAATTCACCTTCAAATTTATCTCTAGAAAGGTATTGATCTTCTAATTGATTAATAAATGGTATTGGTGTATCTAAACTAGCGACACGCTTAACAGGAGCGTCTAATTGCTCAAAACAATGCTCCATTATTAATGCAGATATATCACTTGCTATTCCACCAAATAACGAGTCTTCTTGTAATATAATAGCTCTACCTGTCTTTTTAACTGACGCGTAAATAGTATCTGTATCTAAAGGTTGTAAAGTTCTTAAATCAATAACATCTGCTTTGATATTTGGATGTTTTTCTAGTGTATTTAAAGCCCAATGTACTGCTGCACCATAAGCTATTACAGTAACATCGTTTCCTGATTGTAAGGTTGCAGCTTTACCAAACGGAATTGTAAAATAATCGGTTGGAACCTGTTGTCTAATACTTCTATATAATGCTTTATGTTCAAAAAACAAGACAGGATTTGGATCGTTAATGGCTGTAGCTAAAAGTCCTTTAGCATCATACGGAAACGCTGGATACACCACTTTTAAACCAGGTGTTTTTGTAAACCAAGCTTCATTTGTTTGACTATGAAATGGTCCTGCTGCAACGCCTGCGCCACATGGCATTCTTAAAACTACATCTGCATTTTGGTTCCAACGGTAATGTGATTTTGCTAAATAATTAACTACAGGATTAAAACCTGAGGTCACAAAGTCACTAAACTGTAACTCCACCACACTTTTAATTCCCGCAATACTTAAGCCCATTGCAGTTTCGATAATAGCAGATTCACAAATTGGAGTATTACGTACTCTGTCTTTTCCAAATTGCGCTACAAAACCATCAGTTATTTTAAAAACACCACCATATTCGGCAACATCTTGACCCATAATTACTAAATCATCGTGACGCTCCATGGATTGTTTTAATCCTTCAGATATAGCATCAATTAATCGTAATTCTTCAGTATTACTGTTTTCTTTAAATTCTTGATATTCATAGTTTTGAAACACATCATTTAATTCATTACTTTCAATAGGCGTGATTGGAGTTTCCGCGTAAGCGATATCTAAATTATCATTAATTTCTTTAATTATTTCTTCTTTTAAATCCGCAATAATAGTGTCATTTAAAAGCGCTTGTTGTACTAAATACTCTTCAAAATTCTGGATAGGATCTTTGGCTGCCCATTGATCCATTAAGTCTTGTGGCACATATTTGGTACCACTAGCCTCCTCGTGTCCACGCATTCTAAAAGTTTTAAACTCGATTAAAACAGGACGCGGATTTTTACGCATACTTGTTACAATATCATTTAATTTTGTGTAAACTTCTAAGATATTATTACCATCAATTATATGGCTTTCCATACCGTAACCAATAGCTCTGTCTGCTAAATCTTTACAATTATATTGCTCTATAGTTGGTGTGGATAAACCGTATCCATTATTTTCTATACAAAACAATACTGGTAATTGCCATACAGAAGCTACGTTTAACGCTTCGTGTATATCTCCTTCACTTGTTCCGCCTTCTCCTGTAAATACAGCAGTAACTTGATTTTTATTTTTAAGTTTTGATGCTAATGCAATCCCATCTGCAACGCCAAATTGAGGTCCTAAATGGCTAATCATTCCCACAATATTAAATTCTTGTGTTCCAAAATGAAAGCTTCTGTCACGACCTTTAGTAAAACCATTAGCTTTTCCTTGCCACTGCGAAAATAATCTGTGTAATGGAATGTCTCTAGTCGTAAAAACACCTAAATTCCTGTGCATTGGTAAGATGTATTCTTCCTGATCCAAAACCGAGGTTACGCCAACAGATATAGCTTCTTGACCAATACCAGAAAACCATTTACTAACCTTACCTTGACGTAATAAAATTAGCATTTTTTCTTCTATTAATCTTGGTTTTAGCATACGCTTATAAAGGTTTAAAAGCGTAGTGTTATCTAGAGTTTTTTTATCAAAAGTCATTATGGTTTTTTCTAATACTGCTGTTTTCATAAATAGCGTTTGTCAAATATAGAATAATTGCTTAAAAATAAATGAGCACTTTAAAAAAAATATGACTACCATTTTTCCAATGTTTTCGCTACATTTGTATATATTACACTTATAAAATAATAAAGATGAATAGCATACCTAGCGTTAATTTAAAGGATTTTACATCTGGAGATCCTGTTAGAAAACAAAAATTTGTTGCTGAGATAGGGAAAGCCTATGAAGAAATTGGGTTTGTAGCCTTAAAAGGGCATTTACTTGATGAAGCCTTAGTTGACGATTTATATAAAGAAATAAAAAACTTTTTCTCTTTACCATTAGAGACCAAACACAACTACGAAATCCCTGGAATTGGAGGACAACGTGGTTACGTGTCTTTTGGAAAAGAAAGTGCAAAAGGTAAAAAAGAAGGTGATTTAAAAGAGTTTTGGCATTTTGGACAATATGTTGAAGATGATGCTGAACGTGCAAAGGAATATCCTGAAAATGTTACGGTTAATGAGTTGGCTCATTTTAATGAAGTCGGTAAAAAAGCCTACCAAAAATTAGAAGAAACTGCTAAATACGTGTTACGTGCTTTAGCGTTATACTTAGGTTTAGAAGAAACGTATTTTGATAATTATATCCACAACGGAAACTCAATTTTACGACCTATCCACTATCCTCCTATTACACAAGAGCCTGATAATGCTGTACGTGCTGCTGCACATGGTGATATTAATTTAATCACATTATTAATGGGTGCACAAGGTCGTGGATTACAAGTGCAAAACCATAAAGGTGAATGGATTGATGCTATTGCAGAACCAGACGAATTAATGATTAATGTTGGTGATATGTTATCTAGACATACCAACAACAAATTAAAATCTACAATACACCGAGTAATTAATCCACCAAGAGAACTTTGGGGAACTTCACGTTATTCAATTCCTTTTTTCATGCATCCTATTAGCGAAATGAAACTAGATGTTTTAGATAGTTGTACAGATGATGCTAATCCAAAACAATTTGAAGATATTACTGCTGGAGAATTTTTAGACGAACGTTTAAGAGAACTTGGGCTTAAAAAATAAGTTAACAGGCATTAGACTTTAGTTAATAATCATTGACTAAAGTCTACATATCTGTAAACGGAATACTACTACAATGGATTTAAAAGATCAATTAAAAAATCTTTTTCCAGATCACGAGTCGGAAAATATCGAAGAACAAGAAGACATTAGTGATATCTGGCTACAAGACGACCCAATACTTTGTAAATACGAAAAACGTAAAGGGAAACCTATTACAATTTTGGAAGGGTATACTGGAGCTACAGAAGATTTTAAACTTTTGGCCAAAGAGCTAAAACAAACTTTAAGTGTTGGTGGAAGTTTTAAAGATGATAAAATTATTATTCAAGGTGATTATCGCGATAAAATAATGGCTATTCTTAAAGATAAAGGTTTTAATGTTAAACGAGTTGGAGGTTAAAATGAGTCAAACTAGTCTACATATTACCAATGGATCTAATGTTACAGATGTCCTTAAAAAATTAAATTTTGAAGGCGACATGTTGACTTGGCACGAAATGCTGTGTGAAGGTCCTACCCTAAAAGACTTTGACACACCTAATTTTTTTGAAATTAGACAAACGTTTCTAGAAAACACCTATGATGTCGAGTATGATGTAGATAGAATCAAGACTGAGTTTAATAAACTAAACGATGTCTCTAACTACAGCCAAATTATTTTATGGTTTGAATATGACTTATTTTGTCATATTAACTTAATAGCTGCTATTAGTTTAATTAAACAAAAAGGAATAAAGTTACCTTTATATTTAGTTTGTAGCGGTCGTATTGAAGGCGAAAAAGACTTAAAAGGACTTGCACAATTATCTGAAAAACAACTATTAAAAGAGTTTGAAAACAAAATCAAATTAAATGTTGATGATATTGCAACTGCACAAAAAGCATGGCGAATATATTGTGAGGAAGACCATAATTTATTAAAAGAGTTAATTGTTAGACCTTCTAGTTTTAAATATTTAAGCAATTGCTTAAAAGCACATTTACGTCGTTTTCCAGATACAAGAAGCGGTTTAAATACCTTAGAGTACAATACTTTAAAATTAATTAAAGAATACAAAATTAAATCACGCCATCACCTACTTGGATACTGTTTACATTATCAAGGCTATTATGGTTTTGGAGATTTACAATTAGAACGCATGATTGATAGGTTACACCTATTTTATGACGAAACTGAAGAGACATTGACACTTAATAGAAATGGGCATTTAGCATTAGAGCATCAAAAAAACTTCTTTAAAATAATTGATACCAATTTTAGATTTGGAGGCGTTAATAAAGCGGACTACCAATACAATAAAACAGAAAATAAATTAATACATACCATATAAATGGCTATACAAGAATCAGAATTAATTTTAAATCCTGATGGTAGTGTTTACCATCTTAATTTAAAACCAGAACATATTGCAGATACAATTATTACTGTAGGTGATCCTGATCGTGTTTCTGGAGTAACAAAATACTTTGATTCGGTTGAGTTTACAACCCGTAAAAGAGAGTTTCATACTCAAACAGGAATGTACAAAGGTAAACGTATAACCGTTATATCAACTGGAATTGGAACTGATAATATCGATATTGTGTTTAATGAATTAGATGCTTTGGTTAATATAGATTTAAAAACCAGAACCATAAATAAAACGCACAAGTCTTTAGATATAATTCGTATTGGCACCTCTGGTTCTATTCAAAAAGACATTGCTATTGATACCTTTGTAATAAGCGAAAAAGCTTGTGGATTTGATAGTCTACTTCATTTTTATAATAGTAAACACATACAACAAACTGATGTAGCAGATGCTTTAGTTGCGTATACAAATTGGGCTTCGGAAAAATCAAAACCCTATATCGTAGCAGTAGATAAAGACTTAGCTGCAAAATTAGAATCTGATCTAACCACTAAAGGCTTTACAGCAACAAATGTTGGTTTTTATGGACCACAAGGTCGTGTATTAAGATTATCCATTCAGGATAACGATTTAAACGATAAACTTGCTAGTTTTAATTTTAACAATCAACCTATAACTAATTTAGAAATGGAAACTGCCGGAATTTACGGTTTATCTAAATTATTGGGTCATCGTGCTGTATCCATGAATGCTATTATAGCCAATCGTGCTACTGGAGAATTTAGTAAAGATCCTAAAAAAATAGTAGATCAGTTAATTACATATACGTTAGATAAAATAGTTAGTTAAGATGAAACAAATTAATATTGGTGGTGTACCAGAACATTTTAATCTAGCTTGGTATTTAGGTTTAAAAAATGGCGAATTTAAAGAGCAAGATATCAACTTACGTTGGAAAGACTATTTTGGAGGTACTGGAGCCATGTGTAAAGGCTTAAGAGATGGTGACATTGATATGGCAGTAATCCTAACAGAAGGGATTATTAAAGATATTATTGATGGTAATAAGTCTAAAATTGTACAAGTTTTTGTAAAAACACCATTAATATGGGGAATTCATGTTGCTGCAAACTCTGACTATAATAAGATTGAAGATTTAAAAGGAACCAAAGCTGCTATAAGCAGATATGGTTCTGGATCGCATTTAATGGCATACATTAATGCAGAAAATAACGGTTGGGATTTAGAAAAAGATTTAGATTTTGAAGTTATAAAAAACCTTGAAGGTGCTGTTGAGGGACTAACCCAAGGTAAAGCAGATTACTTTATGTGGGAAAAATTTACCACAAAACCATTAGTAGATAATGGTACATTTAGACGTGTTGACAACTGTCCTTCACCTTGGCCTTGTTTTGTTATAGCTGTTAGAGAAGAATTTTTGAAAACCAATAAAGACGATGTGAAGGCTATTTTAGACATTGTTAATGCTACAACCCAAGAGTTTAAAGATATACCAAGTATTGATCGTATGATTGCAAACCGCTACGAGCAGGAATTGGAAGACGTGCAAGAATGGTTAGGCTTAACAGAATGGTCGCAAGAAAATATTTCTAAAAAAACAGTACAAAAAGTACAAGACGAATTGTTTGCATTAAATATTATTCCTGAAAAATGGAAGTATGAAGATTTAGTCGCAGATGTATAAATTATAAAAACGCCTCATTTAAAATGAGGCGTTTTTATTTATACTTTATCTCAAAGACATTAGCACAATCTTATACAGCTCCTCACTTTAGCCAAAGAGAGGTGGTTTTATGAAATAAAATCGGAGCAATTGACATAAAACGCGAAGCAGTTTCAAAAAACTACAACAATTATAAATCTACCAATTTATCAAATCTAATCCATCAGATATTAACAAACTGTTAGTCTGACTAAAATGTTTATTTCCAAACCAATATCCACGATTAGCGCTTAATGGTGAAGGGTGTCCAGAAGTTAATATATGATGTTTTGTAGCATCTATTAACTTCGCTTTTTTCTTTGCAAATCCTCCCCAAAGTAAAAACACAACATTTTCTTTTTGCTTGCTAATAGTTTTTATTACAGCATCTGTAAAGGTTTCCCAACCTTTGTTTTGATGGCTACCTGCTTCATGTGCTCTAACGGTTAATGTGGCATTTAGCAAAAACACGCCTTGTTTAGCCCAAGGCTCTAAATTTCCGCTTGACGGATAAGGTTTACCTAAATCTGTTTCAATTTCTTTAAAAATGTTTACTAAAGATGGTGGATGTTTTACATCATCTTTAACACTAAACGACAATCCGTTAGCTTGGTTGTAATTGTGGTAAGGATCTTGACCAATAATAACGACTTTTAAAGCCTTTAAAGTACAGGTGTTAAAAGCATTAAATATTAAATCTTCTGGAGGAAAACAAGTTTCAGTTTTATATTGATTGTCTACAAATTGAGTTAAATCTTTAAAATAAGGTTTATCAAATTCGGTTTGTAAATAATTTTTCCAACTTTCATGGATAGCGACGTTCATATGTTGTTTATTTTTGTAGCGTTGACTTGTAATAGTATGCTAAAAATAATACTATCTTTAATAACACTAAACCAATATTCAAAATATTAAATAACCATTTAAAGCGTAACTTTTAGTAATCTTAAAAACTGTTTTAATTTATTTGAAATAGTGTTTGATTTTCAAAAAGTTGAATAAATAATACATGAAAACACTTAAATTTCCTTCTGCACAAACCATTTTACTAATTATTGCAGGATTAGTAACGCTATTAACTTGGTTAGTTCCTGCTGGTAAGTACCAAACTTTGGGTTACGATAAAACATCTAATCAGTTTACTAGAGTTAGTACAGAGCAATCTGTTACCTTACCTGCTACTCAGGAAACGTTGGAGACTTTAAATATTAAAATTCCGTTAGAAAAATTTACAAATGGTGACATTTACAAACCTATTAATATTCCAAATACCTACCAACAGCTGGAAGCCAAACCACAAAGTTTTTACGACTTTGTAAAATCGCCAGTTAAGGGTATTATTGAGGCTTCAGACATTATTTTTCTAGTCTTAATTATTGGAGGATTAATTGGTATTATTAATAGTACAGGAGCTTTTGATGCTGGTATTGGATGGTTGGCAAATGCTTTAAAAGGTCGCGAGTTTATCCTTATTATATTAGTGACTGTTTTGGTAGCTGCTGGCGGAACAACGTTTGGTTTTGCTGAAGAGACTATTGCCTTCTTCCCTATTCTAATTCCTGTGTTTTTAGCAGCAAAATATGATGCTATGGTTGGTATTGCTTGTATCTTTTTAGGAAGCTCGATTGGTACCATGTGCTCAACAATTAATCCATTTAGTACTATTATTGCTAGTGATTCGGCTGGAATTAGTTGGACCACAGGATTATGGATTCGTCTTTTTATGTTGTTTGCCTGTCTGACTATTGCTTTAATTTATATTATTAGATATGGTAAACGTGTACAAAAAGACCCTACAAAATCTATTATTTATGATCAACAACAGCAAATTGCTGCCTTATTTACACAAAATAACTCAAAAACGGTAGCCTTTACTACTAGATTAAGATTATCCTTAATTGTATTTGCGCTTTGCTTTATAATCATGATTTATGGTGTTGTTGCTTTGGAGTGGTGGTTTGTGGAAATGACTTCTACTTTTTTAGTGGGATCTATCATAATTGGTATTATTGCTAAGATTAAAGAAACCGATTTTATAGACACCTTTGTAAAAGGTGCAGGAGATTTATTAGGTGTTGCCTTAATTATTGGTATTGCACGTGGTGTAACCGTTATTATGGCAGATGGCTTAATTAGTGACACCTTATTACATTATGCTAGCGGAATGACACAAGGTATGAATAAAGGTGTTTTTGCTAGTGCCTTAACTGCTATTTATGCAGGTTTATCCTTTTTTATACCAAGTAGTTCTGGTATGGCTGTACTAACTATGCCAATCATGTCGCCTTTAGCGGATAGTGTTGGTATTGGTAGAGAGATTGTGGTTAATGCTTACCAATTTGGTATGGGATTATTTTATTTTATTAACCCAACAGGTTTAATTTTAGCCTCATTAGCTGTGGTTAAAGTAGGATTTAATAAATGGCTAAAATTTATAATGCCATTATTTATCATCCTAATTATCTTTACTTTAGTAGTCATGACAGTGACTAGCTACATGTAATCGCTTTAATAATCAGATATAATTAATTATCTGTCTTAAAGCAGATATTTTAAATTATCGTATTATAAGCAGATATATTTGTATATCGTCTTAAAAACAGATATCTTTATAAAAAATAGTAGTACTATGATTGCAGTTTTAACAGGAGATATTATAAATTCTAGACAAGGTAATGTCTTGCAATGGTTGGATACTTTAAAAAAAACGCTTAATCAATATGGTCAAGAGCCACACGATTGGGAAATTTTTAGAGGAGACAGTTTTCAATTAATCACCACACCACAAGTTGCATTATTAGCTGCTATACATATAAAAGCAGCCATTAAAGAAAGTAAATTATACGATGTCAGAATCGCAATTGGTTTAGGACAACAAACCCATAAGGCTAAAAAAATAGCCGAATCCAATGGTCCTGCTTACGTTAACTCTGGTTTAGCTTTTGAAAACCTAAAAAAGCAAACACTAGCCATAAACGCAAATCAACCAGATTGGGACCAACCCTTAAACATTATGCTAAATCTAGCCTTATTAACCGCAAATAACTGGAGCAGCACAGTTGCCAATGTTATTGTAACGGTTTTGGAGCATCCTACAAAAAACCAAAAAGAAATAGCTACACTATTAGGCAAATCCCAAAGTAATATCAGCGAAGCCTTAAAACGTGGTGGCTACGACGAGGTCATGCAACTAAACACCTACTACCAACAACAATTACAAAAATTATGATGTTATTAGTCCTAAAATTAGTCCTAGCACACGCAATTGGCGATTTTGTCCTGCAACCAGACCAATGGGTAAAAGACAAAACCATAAAAAAGCACAAGTCCAAATACCTATATTTTCATGTGCTAATACACGCCTTAGCATTACTAATATTACTACAATTTAATGCCAACTATTGGATAGGAATAGTCAGCATAGTCGTCTCTCATTACATAATAGATGTCATCAAACTTAATCTAACCAAAAAAATAAACCCAAGACTACTATTTATTTTAGATCAAATAGCACACCTTATAGTCATTATAATAGTAGCCATAACTTACACGCAATACAGCTTTGACATCAACACATTATACTCTAAAAACGTTTTAGCATTACTACTATCCTTAATAGCTATAACTAGTATCGCATCCGTAATCATGCGCTTAGTCATGAGCAAATGGATCCTAGACGAGGACGATGCAAACGACTCTTTAGAAAAAGCAGGAAAATACATTGGTATACTAGAGCGATTATTTGTGTTTGGCTTTATAATCATCAATCAATGGAGTGCTATAGGACTATTAATAGCAGCAAAATCCGTGTTTAGATTTGGCGATTTATCCAAAGCCAAAGACCGTAAATTAACCGAATATATTTTAATAGGTACACTACTTAGTTTTGGAATAGCTATAAGCGTTGGACTACTCTACAATTTTATAATAGCCTAACCACAAGTTAATAGTATAACGCTTTCGCGGAAATACAACCAAAAGCCACTTACCTACTACCGAAACTATTAAACCAAACCTAAACAGGTTACATTATAGCAAAAGTTATAATCACTTTACCAAAAGCACAAACCATTAGTTTGTGCTTTTTATGTTTATAACATTTAATATGATTACGGAATACCGTAAAAATACCACCAAAACTTAATCTAAATTTACAACACAACCGAAACTAAAAATACGTAGTTGTACGTATTGCGAGCTAAATTGGATACTTGTAGATTCGTTTTAGTGATTATATATGAAATTGTGTTTAATAAAATTAGACAATTAACCAAAAACATTGAATGGAAAAAGAAGCTATATTCAAACAATTACAATCTTGGACAAATAATATTCCACTTATAATTCTTGGTAGTGGAGCTTCTGTCCCTTTTAAGCTTCCTTCAATGTGGGTTTTAGGAGATTATATAAAAAACTCAATTAGTTTTACAGACACAAAAGACCAAAATCAATTTACCGAATTTATTACAGAATTTGATAAAACTGGAGATTTAGAGACAACACTAACAAAACTTCAATTAAGAGAAAATGTACTTTCCGAAATTGTAAATAAGACTTGGGAGTTAGTAAATAAAGCGGACTTAGAAGCTTATGAATATTTTATAAATAACAGTAATGACTTTCCTTTATCAAAACTACTTGAACATTTTTTAGACACAGCAGGAAAAAAAGTTTCTATAATTACAACAAACTATGACAGACTTGCAGAATATGCTTCAAGTCTAGCTAAAGCAGTTATTTGTACTGGTTATTCTCAAAACCCTATCGGACATTTTTCTAATAGTATTCAATCAAATAATTTAGCTTCTATCAAAGGTTATAAAGGACAAGTAAATATATGGAAAGTTCACGGCTCTTTAGATTGGTTTAAATCTAAAGAAGATGAAAATATCCAATTACCAATCCGACAAAATATACCACAAAATTACAGTCCACTAATAGTAACTCCAGGTTTAAGTAAATACTCAGAAACACACAACGAACCTTACAGAACTATTTTCACACAAGCCGACTCTGAAATAGAACAAGCAAATGGTTTCTTATGTATCGGTTACGGATTTAATGATATTCACGTACAGCCAAAACTGATTACACAAATTAAAAACAACAAACCAATAATAGTAATAACTAAAGCACTTACTCCAAAAACTAAGCAATCAATTATTGATAATAATTGTAAAAACTATATGCTTATAGAAGAAGCAAACTCCAAAGACACAAAAATTTATTCTTCCAAATTTGGAGAAGTAATAATTGAGGATACTTCTTATTGGGAATTAGGCGAATATCTAAAACTAATAATCACATAAAAAAAACACTATGGCAATATTTAAATTTGAAGAAACTGCAACAATCGGAACTGTTTTTAGTGTCGATACTGCAACAATCATAGTGAAAGTTGATGAATTAGATAAACTTCGTAAACTTCAAGTAAATCATTTAATTGCAGTTAAAAGTTCAAAAGCTGGACAACATTTAATTGGTATAATAAGTAGAATTACTCGAAAAGTTTCTGATGATGAAAATCCTGTAAATGAAGATTTAGGAATGACAAATTTCTTACTAACAGAAAATATTCTAAAAGTAAATTTAATAGGAACATTAATTGACAAGCACGGAGAAAAAGAGAATGTATTTAAAAGAACTTTAGACACAGTACCCGAGATTGAAGCAAATTGCTTTCCTATTGATGGAGAAAACATTACCAAATTTATGCGAACAATATCTTCGCAAGAAAACTATAAAGTACCACTTTCTCTAGGTAAATACTCAATTGACGAAAATGCAGAAGCATTTTTAGATGGAGATAAACTTTTTCAAAGACACGCAGTAATTGTTGGCAGTACTGGTTCTGGGAAATCTTGGTGTGTAGCAAAATTAGTAGAACAAATTGCAAAACTGCCAATGGCCAATTCTCTATTATTTGATATACACGGAGAATATAGTGGAGAAAGCTTTAAAGCTGATGGAATTCAACATTTGAAAATTGCAAATCCAGCAGATTTAGGTAAAACAGGAAACCTTGAGAATAACGTATTAATGCTTCCGTATTGGCTTTTAACTTACGAAGAGATGTTAGCTATGCTATTAGATAGAAGTGATAGCAATGCTCCTAATCAAGCAATGATTTTTTCTAAAACAGTTTTTAACGAAAAAGTTAAGTTTTTAGACAGTATTGGAGATACTACATTTAAAGATAGTATCACAATTGACAGTCCAATTCCATATAAAATGGAAAATGTATTGAACGAAATAAAAAGATTAGATACAGAAAGAGTTCCCGGAGCAAGAGCCAATACAGAAAAAGATGGTCCGTTTAATGGTAAACTGACTAGATTTATTCAACGATTAGAAGCTAAAAGTCAAGATAAAAGACTTGGTTTTATGTTTCAAATCTCAGATGATGAACTTGAAATTGATTGGTTAAATAAATTGTGTAATTCTTTAATGCAAGGTTCAAATAATAATGATAAAAAAGCTGGAGTAAAAGTTATTGATTTTTCAGAAGTTCCTTCAGATGTTTTGCCATTAGTTATTGGATTAGTTGCTAGAATAGTTTTCACAGTTCAACAATGGACTACAAACGATAAAAGACACCCAATTTGCCTTTTATGTGATGAAGCACATTTATACATTCCAGAAAGAACAAGTCAAGATTCTGCTTCTGAATTAGGTTTAAAGAATTTTGAACGAATAGCAAAAGAAGGTAGAAAATATGGAGTTAGCTTAACTGTTATTAGTCAACGACCAGCAGAAGTAAACAGAACTGTTTTAAGTCAATGTAACAACTTTATTTCATTAAGATTATCAAATGCAGAAGACCAATCTGTTATAAAAAGACTTCTTCCCGATAATCTTTCAGGTCTAACTGATGTTTTACCAATTCTTGATATTGGAGAAGCTTTAATAGTTGGAGATTCTTCTCTATTACCAACAAGGGTAATAATAGATGAACCAACAATTAAACCCCAAAGTGCAACAATAAAATTTTGGGAAGAATGGAGTAATGAAAAAGCTAAACAAGATATTTCAAGTGCGGTAATTGGATTAAGAAAACAATCGAAATAAAGCATTAAGTTCTTCAATTTATATATTTAAAACTTGTTCAAGTATTATAATATAAATCCTTAAGTAATTTTTTAAATGATTTTATTCAATAAATTAGAGACATAAAACTTTAACGTATCAAACACAAAACCATTACTCATAATTATAAACGTTAAATAAATAACTATATTTCCACCATACAACAACCAATGATTATAGATCAAGAACAAATATTTAAAGACGTACTTTCTAAATTAGAAGGTAAAATTAACGAACAAAGTTTTTTTAATAAGTTCTTGGAGTTATACCCAGAAGTTTGGAAAAAACACAAAACAAACTATTCAAAATTTAACCGAAGTAAACAATTTGGACAAACCATTCCGTTACCAAAACCTGAAGTTTCTTTACGTAAAGCCATTAGATTGTGGTTACAAAAACAGTAAAAAGTTAAAACCCAATTTCACTTAATATGCAAAAAATAATTTTTATAGTATTGTTTCTAATAACAACCAATTGTTTTAGTCAAGAGTTAAACTGTTCAGCATTTAAAAACGGAACATTTACTTACACAGATCCAGATTACGCAGACTTACTAACTATCAGGACAGACTCGATACAAATAGATACTTACCCAAAACTAAATTTAGAAATGACAAGCACTGTGACTTGGCTTTCGGATTGTAAATATCAAATGGTTTACACTAAAGTTAACGATCCTAAAATGCAACCCATAATTGGTGTTAAATATGTTATTGAAATCATTGAGATTAACGACAATAAAATTATATGTCAAACTGACTCTGGAGACGTTATAATAAAACAAGAAATGATTAAGTTAAAATAGTGACCTGAAATAGCCAAAATGACCAAAAAAAATATCCTTCAAAATCCGACAAAAACTAACCTGATAGTATTTACTTTATTATGGATGGTATCTGTAATTTTAATTACTTTAAGTGTAACAGACTTATTTACAGAAAGTGTTTTTCAAAAAAGATATATTCCTGTTTTTATTATAGGTTTAGCGTCATCTATAATGGTAGCTAAACTGTATTATAATTACTTTAAAAATAAAAAGAACTAACCAATCGCAAGTTAAAGTGTTTCTTGTACTAGATATTTATTAATCAAATCTTAAAATGATAAACAACTATTTAAACTATAATTTAAAATCCCAACGCAATTCCGTAAATTTGTAATGCTAAAAAAAGAATAATTAACGCTTATTACCAGTTTTTCGTTGTCACGAAAAATAATATAGATGATAAACATTCACGAAAAGACATTACAAGATTTAGAGTTTTCTACCGTTTTAGAGCAAGTAAGCGAGTATTGCGTTACTGCTTTAGGTAACCAAAAAGCACTAAGTATTTTACCATATAAAGACAAAAAAACGCTACTTAACGCATTACAGTTAACTAACGAGTATCTATCGTCTTACTATAATGATAATCGCATTCCAAATCATGGTTTTGACACCATTACTAAAGAGTTGCAATTATTAAAAATAGAAAATACCTATTTAGAAACCCATAGTCTTAAAAAACTAATTTCTATATCCTTAACCGCTAACGATATTGTCAAATTTTTAAAAAAGTTTGACACCTATTATCCAGGTTTACACCAATTTAGCACACAAATTGAAGTCACCACTGTTATAATTGAAAAAGTGGATAGCGTTGTGGACCGTTTTGGAGATGTAAAGGACAATGCTTCGGTATTATTACAAAGCATCAGACAACAAATTAATAAGTTAAAAGGTAAAATTAACTCTAGCTTTACCTCTGCCTTAAACCAATATCACAACCTAGAATATTTAGATGATATTAGAGAGTCTGTGGTGGACAACAAGCGTGTGTTAGCTGTAAAAGCAATGTACAGACGTAAGGTTAAAGGTGCCATAATGGGTGGAAGTAAAACAGGAAGCATCGTTTATATCGAGCCTGAAACCACGTTACAACACACCAGAGAACTTAATAATTTAGAATACGAAGAAAGCGAAGAAGTTGTACGTATCCTAAAAGAAGTGACCAATTACATTCGTCATTACTTACCGTTATTAGAGTTATATCAAACCTTTTTAACCGAAATGGATGTGATTTCCGCGAAAGCGAAATATGCTAAATCCATGAACGCTATTTTACCAGAAATTAGCGAAGACAGAGCGTTATATTTGCGTGATGCCTACCATCCACTACTCTATTTAAACAATTTAGAGAAAAAAGAAAAAACGTTTCCGCAAACCATTGGACTTAAAGAAGATAGTCGCATTATTGTGATTTCGGGACCAAATGCTGGAGGTAAATCCATTACATTAAAAACCGTTGGTTTACTGCAAGTCATGTTGCAATCCGGTTTTTTAATTCCTGTGCATGAGCGTAGCAAAGCCTTTTTATTTGATCGTATTGTTAGCGATATTGGAGATAATCAATCCATCGAGAATCATTTAAGTACCTATAGCTACCGTTTAAAACAGATGAATTATTTCTTGAAGAAAATTAACAAAAATACGCTGTTTTTAATTGACGAATTTGGTACTGGATCTGATCCAGAATTAGGAGGTGCTTTAGCTGAAACTTTTTTGGAAGAATTTTATGCTAGAAAAGCCTACGGAATTATTACCACACATTACGCTAACCTAAAAATGTTGGCTAATGAAAAGGACGAAATGATTAACGCTAACATGATGTTTGACGAGCGTACCTTGGAACCAATGTACAAATTAGCATTAGGTCAAGCAGGTAGTAGTTTTACGTTTGAAGTCGCACAAAAAAATGGAATTCCGTATAGCTTAATTAATCGTTCTAAAAAGAAAATTGAACGCAGTAAAGTCCGCTTTGATGCAACGATAGCTAAGCTGCAAAAACAACGTGCTAAGCTTGAAAAAACAAGCGAATCGCTAAAGGTTAATGAAAAGAAAAAACAATCTGAAGCTGATAAATTAGAAGAAATCAATGCTAAAGTTCAGAAAAAACTAGAAAACTATCAAGAGTTATATGACAGCAATCAACGACTGATTTATTTAGGTCAGAAAATGAATGATATTGCAGAGAAATTTTTTAACGATAAGAAGAAAAAAGAGTTAATGTCAGAGTTGTTTAGATTAGTACAAATTGAAAACTCTAAACGAAAAAAAATAACTGCAAAACAAGCTAAAGCCGAAAAAGCTAAAGAGAAACAAGTTAAACAGGAAGCCGAAAAAACAGTAGAAGTCATCCGTAAAAAGAAGAAAGACGCTAAAGAAAAAGAAAAAAATAAACCTGTAGCACCAAAAGCAATCTTAAAAGTTGGTGATCGCGTTAGGATGAATGATGGTCGCGCTGTTGGTACTATTGATAAGTTTGAAAAAGGCAAGGCAATTGTTAACTATGGTATGTTTACCACTAACGTCAATGTTGATGTATTAGAGCTTGTAGAAGCTGTAAAAAAGAAATAGTAATTAGTAACAAAATGCTCCACAACGTCACTTCGAGTAATTTGTGAGGCACGAGCAAATTGTATCGAGAAGCAAATAAAATAAGTTATATACTACAAAGTCATTAATTTCATATATTTAAAAATGAAATTGTCCTATGTCTATATATTAAAATGTTCAGATAACACCTATTATACAGGAGTTACATCAAACCTGAGTACTCGATTAATTGAACATCAAGAAGGTAAACATTTAAAAAGTTATACGTATTCCAGGCGACCTATTGAGTTAAAATTTTATGCCGAATTTACAGATATTAACATCGCGATTGCTACAGAGAAACAAATTAAAAAATGGTCAAAATCAAAAAAGCTAGCTTTGATTAATAATGAATTTGATAAGCTTCCTAATTTAGCAAAGAAAGACTTTACATGAAATTTTAGATGTTGAGAAAAGTTCTCGATACGCTTCTCCTACGTCGAAGCACTCGAACTGACGTGATGTGATTACTCAAATACTGCTAAGTACAACTAAAAACACACATCATCACTTCGAGTGATTTGTGAGGCACGAGCAAATTGTATCGAGAAGCATATAAAATTAATAAAAGTAACAGTTCTCGATACACTCCTCCTAAGTCGAAGCACTCGAACTGACGTGATGTGATTACTTAAATAAACTACTTACCAAATAGTTTGTACATAACCCAAGCTGGTCCAACTAATAAAAACTGTAAATCATCAATAAAACTAGGTTTTTGACCTTCTACCTTATGACCATAAAATTGACCAATCCAAGCTATAATAAATAACGCTAAAGAGAAGTAAACTAAAGGAACATATTGCGCAATAACATAATTAAGTACAAGACAAAAAGCCGAAAACAATAACATTTGTATTCCAACCTTTACAGACAGTCTAAAATAAAATAACACCAAGGTTATAACTAATAAAACAAATGCCCAATTAGCAATGATAGGATGCGGTAAAATATTATTTAAAAATCCACTAGGTATAGACATAAACAAACCAACAACACTAAAAAATATAGCTGGCACACATATAAAATGTATAGAAATGTTTGTCGGATTTTGATGACTGACAGCATAACTATCAAACCATTGTTGTAAAGTTCTCATATAATTGATTTTTGTAAATATATTAATTTATTTTTGTGATATGCAAAATTTACCAAACGACAAATCGCTTATTCTTTTTGATGGTGTATGCAACCTTTGCAACACATCAATACAATTTGTTATAAAACACGATACAAAAAACAAGTATCTATTTGCTCCTTTACAAAGTAATATTGGTCAGTCCATTATCCAGAAATATAACTTGGATACAAGCAAAACAGACTCTATATTACTCTATTCCAATACTAAAGGCTTAAAGGTTAAATCTACTGCTGCTTTAGTAATAGCCACACACTTGGGATTTCCGATAAATATGTTAGGTGTTTTTTTTATAGTGCCTACATTTATTAGAAATTGGGTGTACGACTTTGTAGCTAAAAACCGCTATAGATGGTATGGCAAAAAAGAAGCTTGTATGATTCCTACTCCAGAATTAAAAGCTAAATTTTTAAATTAATAAGCTTTGACTCATCCAAAGTTATACTTCCCTCATTAAAAACACCTGTTTACTCAATTACAATTTTATAACACTAGCTAGTCTCTTAACTTTGAGAATGAGGTTGGTTATAGCCTCAAAACAGTTATGTTAACTCAAGCCTAACTTCTGTTAGTTAGGAATAGATTGCGTTTTAGTTTAAGGAATGTCTAACCTTAAATTAGCATAGTATTATACTTAGGACAAAAAAACTGTTTTGAGGCTTTTTAATTTTACCCTAAAGCTTAATCAAAAGTTGCTAAACTAAGCTTTTAGTATTTTTTTTAATAAATTATAAGCAGCTTTCTCCATTTGATCCATTTCACCATCTGCAAAAGCCATAAGTTTTATATCTGCAAATAGATCTGCAAAATCGTTGCGATAATAATCATGAGTTTTAACTGCTTCAATTATATTTTGAATACTTTGATAGTCGTTATCTTCTTCAAATTTTTCGTGTACACGATTATAAACGTCTTTATTAACTCTAGAAAGAATATAATTTTTTTCTTTTTTAGTTTCGTCTAAATCTGAATGTGCTATAAATATTAAAATATAGGCTAGCAATTCGTCCTTAGTCCATGTATTAGGTTGTTTCATTATTGAAAATTTTAAAGTTCCGTATTCTGTCCACGATCCATCGTAAACACTATTATTATAACCTATAATTGTTGCTGCTAAGCTTAAAACAGATGCTGTAATACCAGAGCCACAACTAAAAACTATGTGTTGATTCTGCTTTAAAATAGTTTCAAAAATCAGACGCAACTCATCTATAGACTTAAGCTTGTAACCCTCTAAAATAGCATCGTGCGGTAAATTTATCGAGTTTGGTATTGTGCCAGATCGTAAACCTGCTCTAGGTTCTTTTACTTTACTAGTAAATCTATCATTTGATCTAGCATCAATAATTGTAAAATCTGGATCTTTACTAATAGCTTCAATCGACTCAAAGTATACTACATTATTTGGGTTGTATTTAGCTGTAAAATTGCCAGATTTAAAATCTGTTTTATATTTATGTTCTGTAACATAACCGCTAGCTTCCCATTCTGGCAAACCACCATCTAAAACCGCTACATTATTATGTCCAAACGTTTTAAAAAGCCACCAAGCTCTTGGACTAGAATAGATGCCTAAAGCGTCATAAACCACAATAAAACTAGTATTATTAATTCCAAGTTTTTGGGCTTCTGTTTCAAATTGTATCTCTGAGGGTATTGTATTAGGAAATGTTGCGTTAACATCACTAAAAGCGTTTTTTATATCAAAAAAACGGGCTTTTGGAATATACTTTTGATTCGGTTTTAAAGACTGACTTCCTACTTTTGGTATAGACGCATCCAATACGATTAGCTGGTCATGGTTAATGTTAGCCTTTAACCAATCTACCGAAACAATAGTATCAAATCCATCCATAATTACTTTTTTATTTATATGTATTAAACCATTAAGCGTATTAAAATTAGTAGTTTATTTTACATTTTCATAATTATCATCCCATTCTTTAGCCTTAGGATTATCATGTAATTTACCTAAGGACTTAGCTACTAACATAGATACAGTCGCATCTCCTGTTACATTAACTACCGTTCTGCACATATCTAATGGTCTGTCAACCGCAAATATTAAGGCTAACCCAATAGGTAGTAATTCTGCAGGAAATCCTATAGCTTCTAATACAATAACTAACATAACCATACCAGCACTTGGTACTGCAGCACTACCAATAGAAGCTAATAAAGCGGTACCTACAATAACTAATTGATTTGTAAAAGTTAGTCCTTCAGGCCAAATAACTTGCATAATAAATACAGCAGCAATACCTTGGTATAAACTTGTACCATCCATATTAACCGTTGCTCCTACTGGTAAAACAAATCCTGCGACTTCTTTATCAACACCTAAATGCTCCTCTACACGCTCCATAGTTACAGGTAATGTAGCAGCACTACTTGATGTAGAAAATGCTAATAATTGCGCTGGACTAAATTGTTTTAAAAACCATAAAGGTGATTTTTTAGTAACTACTTTGACTAGCATTAGGTAGAAGCAAATCATTAAAAATAAACCAAATACTACGCATGCAGCATAACCCAATAGTTTAACCAATATGGTGGTATCATCAAATGCGATAATTACATTTGCCATTAGTGCAAATACTGCATAAGGAGCAAACAACATAATTAAATCTACCATTTTCATAACCACTTCATTTAAAGAATCAAAGAAATCAATTAATGGTTTGGCTTTTTTCTCCGGAATTAATAGTAAGCATATACCCACAAATAAAGCAAAGAATATAACTTGTAACATCGCTGGCTCTGCAAACGAATTAAATATATTACTAGGAAAAATATCTACTAATGGTTGTAATGGACCAGCTTCTTTAGTCACTTTGGCTTTACCTATCATAACATCTGCATTACCTTGGTATGCTGTTTTGATGTTCTCGATTGTGTCTTGAGGCATTCCTTCGCCTGGCTTAATAATATTAACTATACTTAAACCAATAACTATAGCTATAACAGTTGTCCCAATATAAATACCTATGGTACGTAAGCCCATAGATTTAATTTTAGAAATATCTTTTAGGTCAGAAATTCCTTTTATTAGTGACGCTAATATTAACGGAACAGCGATCAATTTTAATAAATTAATAAAAATAGTTCCAAAAGGTGCTATCCAATCTCCAACAAAACCTCTACCTCCATCAACGCTATTCATTAAAAATCCAAAAATGATACCTAATATCATTCCTATTATAATTTTCCAGTGTAATGCAAGTTTTTTCATATCTTTTGGTAGTTGTTCCTTTTAAAAAGTACTTTTTTTAAGTTATTAAATTAGTTTTTCTTCCTATTGTTTTATGTCTCCAAACTTCGTAAAGATGACACGTTGTATGTTCTTGATTTGGATTGTCTAATGGTAATTGTGTTTGTATTGTTTTTGCTTTATCATAGTCCGTTATTAAACCATAATCATTTAAATCTGAAGGTAAAAATGTAGCATCAAAACCTCCTGCATTTGATAAAGCACTAGTATCTCCTGTAACGTCAATTAAGTCATAGCCTACAAAATCAAAATGTGTTGTTAAGTTCGCTTTTTCACTATTAGGTTGTTTGACTATTGCTAACAAATTAAAATAATGCAACTCTTTTACTTTTTCAAGCACATAGTTTAAATCATTAAAATAAAACATGACCATGCCTTGATCTGTAATAATATGATCCCAATCCTTTACCGAATCTAAATCAGGCATAAAAGACAACCTATTTAAGTTACCATCTAAAGATACTAATTCTGTTAGATGTGTCAAATCAGAATAAGCCATAAAATCTACCCAACTAAATCCCGTTTTAATTTCGGGATCAAAGGTATTTAAAGCAGTATAATAAATTTGAGGGTCCATTTAAATATTATAAACTAAGTTATTAGACTTTATTTTATTTAAGAATACGTCTTATTGATCAATAAATAATCCGCTAATACTAAAGCTGCCATAGCTTCCACAATAGGTACAGCTCTTGGTACCACACAAGGATCATGTCTTCCTTTTCCTTGCATTTCTACTATTTCACCATCTCTATTAATGGTTTCATATTTTTGTATTAAAGTAGCCACAGGTTTAAATGCTACTCTAAAATAAATATCCATTCCGTTACTAATACCACCTTGTATACCTCCAGATAGGTTAGTTTTTGTACTTCCGTCAATATTAAATAAGTCATTATGCTCGCTACCTTTCATTTTAGCACCACAAAATCCACTACCAAATTCAAAACCTTTAACAGCATTAATGGATAACATTGCTTTACCTAATTCGGCATGCAGTTTATCAAAAACAGGTTCGCCTAAACCTATTGGTACATTTTGAAGCACACAAGTTACTGTACCTCCAATGGTATCACCTTCTTTACGGATTTGTTTAATACGTGTAATCATTTTTTCAGCTATAGCTGAATCTGGACAACGCACAGCATTGCTTTCAATTTTAGTGAAATCTAAATCTTGATACGGTTTGTCTATAAATATGTCTCCAACTGAAGACGTAAAAGCATTAATTTTTACATTTTTTAAAACTTGCTTAGCAATTGCGCCTGCAACGACACGACTAGCAGTTTCTCTGGCAGAACTACGACCTCCTCCTCTATAATCTCTTAAACCATATTTTTTTTCGTAGACATAATCTGCGTGACTTGGCCTATAACTATCTTTGATGTGTGAATAGTCATGAGATTTTTGATTAGAATTTTCGATAATAAATCCAATTGGCGTACCTGTTGTAACGCCTTCAAAAATTCCTGACAAAAATTTAACTTCATCTGGCTCTTTACGCTGAGTTACAATAGCAGACTGACCTGGTTTACGTCTATTCATTTCCATTTGGATAGCCTCCAAATCTATTTCAATTCCTGGAGGACATCCATCAATAATTCCTCCAATAGCTACACCATGAGATTCTCCAAAAGTGGTGAGTTTAAATAAGTTTCCGAAGCTATTACCTGCCATAAATAATTTAATTTACGCTAATGTAATCATAAATAATAGTCAAACAAAACCAATATAATTTCAACTTATAAAAATTGGTAATGATATCTTAACAATTAGCTTATAATTAGATAATTATGCAATAATGTTAGATTAACACTACAATTTGATATTTGCATTAGTAATCAAGAAAGTAAACCGTATTGAAATTAAAAAGAAAAGTTGAAGTTGTAGTCATATCAGATGTCCATTTAGGTACTTATGGTTGTCATGCTAAACAATTGTTGACTTATTTAAGTAGCGTTGATCCCAAACATTTAATACTTAATGGTGATATTATAGATATCTGGCAGTTTAGCAAACGTTATTTTCCTAAATCACACATGCAAGTTATAAAAAAGATAGTCTCTTTAGCTGCAAAAGGTACCAAAGTGACTTATATAACTGGTAATCATGATGAAATGCTGAGAAAATTTACAGACTCAGAGATTGGAAATATATCCATTGTAAACAAATTGGTACTAGAATTAGACGGTAAAAAAGCATGGTTTTTTCATGGTGATGTTTTTGATGCGTCTATACAAAGTGCCAAATGGTTAGCTAAATTAGGCGCTTACGGTTATGACCTTTTAATATTAATTAATAAAGTCTTTAATTGGATATTGGTAACTTTAGGTAAAGAACGTTATTCGTTATCTAAAAAAATAAAAAGTAGTGTCAAAGGTGCTGTACGCTTTATTAGTAATTTTGAAAAAACAGCGACAGACTTAGCCATAGAAAATGGGTATGATTACGTTATTTGTGGTCATATCCACCAACCAAAAAATGAAATAGTTGAAACTAAAAAAGGCACCACAAACTATTTAAACTCTGGAGATTGGGTAGAAAATTTTACAGCTTTGGAGTATCAATTTAAACGTTGGAAATTATATAGATATAGTGAGGATAAATTATCTGCTTTTTTTGCTGATGAAGACATTAAAGAGATGTCAGAGCAAGAATTGATTGCAGCTATAACTATTATGAAGCCTTTTAAAACATCTAAATAAGCGTTAATTTTGGTGTTTGTTATAGTTTGTGTTAATTTGTTAAAAATTACAGACCTATGACTTTTTCTAAATTTACATCTTTAATAATTTTAAGTATTATTTTAGTTGGCTGCTCTAGCGACTCTACCGATGATAGTCCTGCAACGTCACAACAACAATTTGAAGGCGATTTTTTTCCTTTAAACACATTAAATTCTTGGGATTATAATGTTGTAAATACCGACAATAATACTGGCTTAGATACACCAAGTGAAGATGAATTAATGGTTGAAAGCCAATCCTCAAACGGTTACACATTATCTGTTAACCAAGGCGGAATCGCTAACGGAACCATGAGTGGTATATTGACTAGTGGCGAATTATCTAGAACCCAAACGACTTTAGCTGCTAACGGAACGGTAGCTTTACCTATTGATGGTTTTGATTTTCAAATTGAACTTGACAATGCATTATTATACAATACACAAGCAAATAACGGAACGCAATTATCTATACAAACTGGATCCTTTACACAAGATTTAGAAGGGTATCCTGTTACCATAAATTACACTTTAAAAAGTAAACAATTACAAAACTTAAATAGCCTAGATGTAAATGGTGTAACCTATAATACAGTGACGTCTTCTAATATTAGTTTAGAGTTATCTGTAACCACTGAAGTTACCATTTTAGTAGCTCAAACCATTTCAATTTTAGACACTCAACAAGTACTATCTGTTAATAGTTTTTATGCTGAAAATGTAGGTTTAATTAAAGCAGAAGCTAATACTAATTATCAGCTAAATACTGAAACTGCCGCATTATTAAATCAATTAGGTGCAGATTTAGGCGCTTTACAAACCTCACTTTCTATTACTAATACACAAGTTTTATCGGATTATAATGTATCAGAATAACTATAGCAAAGCCTTTTTTAATATAGTAACTGGATGGTATGCAACGCGTTGTGTACCATCTTTTATTTGATGCCTACAACTTGTACCATTAGCGCTAATTATAGTAGTTTCAGGTGCTTTTCTTACAGCAGGAAATAATGTTTGTTCACCTACTTGCATACTTATCTCATAATGCTCTTTTTCGTAACCAAAACTACCAGCCATACCACAGCAACCACTAGGTATTATGGTTACTTTATAATTTTTTGGAAGATTTAAAACATTAAAACTATGGATTTGGTTTGATTGTGCCTTTTGATGGCAATGACCATGAAATTTAATCACTTCTGCTTCGGATGTAAATTGATCTGAAGTAATGTTTCCAATAGCAATTTCGTTAGATAAAAAGGCTTCAATTAAAAATGTGTTTTTGGCTATTGCTTCCGCAGAAATTTTGTCCTCAACTAGTCTTGGATATTCATCTTTAAAAGTTAAAATCGCTGAAGGTTCAATACCTATTAAAGGCGAATTTTCAGTGATTATATTTTTGAATAAACTAACGTTTTTTTCGGCTACTTTTTTAGCCTGATCTAATAAGCCTTTAGATATAAAAGCTCGTCCTGATTCCGCGTTATTGATTAGTTTGACATCATAGTTTAAAGCATATAATAGTTGGATAGCATCTTCACCAATGTTAGCATCTAATTGATTAGTAAACTCGTCATTAAACAAATAAACTGTTTTTATTTTTTTATATACAAAATACTTGTTTTTAGATGATTGAAATGTGCTACTTAAAGTATTACTTGACAATAAAGGCAAGCTTCTTTGTTTAGCAATTCCTAGACTTTTTTTAATTAATGATGCAGTAATCTTATTAGAAAACATAAAATTAGTAATGCCTTTTACTGGCCTACCAAATTGATTTAATTGATTATTAAATGCAAATAATTTAGTCCTAATTGAAACGCCATTTTCCTTTTGATATTGATACAAAAACTCTGCTTTTAAACTAGCTACATCTACACTACTTGGACACTCACTTGCACATGCTTTACAACTTAAACATAAATCAAAAACAGACTTTAATTCTGTGTGATTAAACTTATTTTTTTTATCAGAATTTGTTAAATATTCACGTAGTGCATTTGCTCTTGCTCTTGTTGTATCTTTTTCGTTTTTAGTTACTCTGTAACTAGGACACATAGTACCACCAAACTCAGGTAGTTTTCTGCAATCACCAGAACCATTACATTTTTCTGCTTCTCTTAAAATACCTTCCGAATTAGAAAAATCTAAAAGAGTTGTAATTTCTGGCACCTCTTTATCTGGTTGGTATCTCAAGTTTTTATCCATAGGATAAGCATCCACAATCTTTCCTGGATTAAAAATATTGTTAGGATCAAAACTTGATTTTATCTCTCTTAATAATTGATAGTTATTACTACCAATCATAAGCTCAACAAACTCACCTCTAACAATACCATCACCATGCTCTCCACTAAAGGATCCATTATACTTTTTAACTAAATGCGCTACATCTGTTGTAATTTGCCTAAAAAGCTTAACGTCATCGGATTGTTTTAAATCTAAAATTGGACGCAAATGCAATTCTCCTGCTCCTGCATGTGCATAATAAACTGCTTTTTGATTGTAACTAGCCATTAAGGCTGAAAAATCTGCTATATAATTAGCTAAATCAGGTAATGCAACAGCAGTATCCTCTATACAAGCTACTGCTTTTTTATCACCAATCATATTACCCATTAAACCTAATCCAGCACTTCTTAAATTATTAGCCTTATCAATCTGGTCTTCTATTAATATAGGGTAAGCATAGCTTGCTGTATTTAATTTAGAAATATTAATTAAGTCATTAGCTTGTTGTTTTACGTGCTCTAACGTTACTCCTCTAACCTCACACATAAGAATTGCTTCGGGATCACCTTTAATAAAAAACCGATTGTCTTGTTGCGTTTTATTATACTTGGTTAAATCTAAAATGGTTTTATCCATCATTTCGCAAGTATATAAATCATACTCCATTACTGGCTGTACAGCATTTAAACACTCTTTAATAGAATTAAAATGCATAGCAACCATAATCCTATTTGCAAGAGGTAAGTCGTCTAATTGTAATGTTATTTGCGTAGTAAAAGCTAAGGTACCTTCGCTTCCTGCAAGTAATTTACAAATGTTAAACGTTTGATCTTTGACTAATTCGTCAATTGCATAACCTGTATTACGTCTATGGATTTCTGGTTTTGGAAAGTGCTTTATTATTTCCGCTTTAGCGTTATCATTAAATAAATTGCTTTGTAGTTGTCTATATATTTGACCTTCTAAAGTATCAAGTTTTAATTTTTCTTTGATATTAGCTTTAGTAAGTCCTTTAAAAGTAACCACGCTACTATCACTTAACACCGTTTGTAACTCAAGCACTTTATCTCTGGTAACTCCATATTTTATTGATGTCGTACCTGACGAATTATTACCCACCATTCCACCAATCATGCAACGATTTGAGGTTGATGTATTTGGACCAAAAAATAATCCAAAAGGCTTTAGATAATTATTTAACTGGTCGCGAACTACTCCAGGTTGCACAGTTACTGTTTTGTTTTTTTTGTCAAAAGAAACAATAGCATTAAAATATTTGGATACATCTACTATTATACCTTCTCCAACACATTGTCCTGCTAAGGATGTACCTGCAGTCCTAGGTATTAATGCTGTTTTATTTTGTGTAGCAAACTGTATTAGCAATTTTAAATCGTCACTATTTTTGGGGTAAGCTACAGCTATGGGTAGTATTCTGTAAACCGAAGCGTCTGTAGCATAAATAGATTTGGTTAAATCATCATAAAACAAATCACCTAATAAGCTGTTTTTTAGACTCTTTAAATCCATAAAGCTAAATAAAACTAAAATTAAGTTAAAAAAAACGGTGTTTTAGCGTATTAATGATACGCTTTATCGATAACCGTTATTAAGTTATCTAACAAAAATACTAAAGCTTATTAGAAAAATATCTTTGTATTAGTAATTATTAACTTAAAACAATAAATAAATGGCAACAAATCTATTAAATCTATTTAAAGATCAATTATCTGATGATGTACTTGGTAACGTTTCTTCACTTTTAGGAGGAGAACAAAAGGACACCATCCAAAAAGGACTTATGGCTGCAGCGCCTGCTTTGTTGGGAGGAATAATGGATAAAGCCTCTTCGCCTGAAGGTGCTAAATCTATTTTTAGCATGTTAGGAGACGGAAGTACTGTTGACAACTTAGCAAGTACAATAGGAGTTGGTGGCGCACAATCGGAAGGGTTTTTAAATAAAGGATTAGATTTTGTAAAAAATATATTAGGAGAAAAAGCTTCAGGAGTTATAGACTTGGTAAGCTCTGTATCTGGAATGGGTAAAGATTCGTCTTCATCTATTTTAAATGTTGCAGGATCTGTTTTGGGAGGAGTCTTAGGAAAGCAAAAAGCTTCAGGGATGGATTTAGGAACCTTTGTAGGTTTATTATCAAATCAAGGTAGTTTTCTTGATAAGTTTGCTCCTGCTGGATTAGCATCATTATTAGGTCTAAGTTCATTTTCAGGAATTTCTGATAAATTAGGAAGCTTAGCTAGTGGTGCTTTAGGGTTTGCTGGCAACACAGGAAAAGCTGCTGTTGATGGTGCTGGTAAAATTATTGGTGGTGCTGCAGGAATAGCTGGAGATGCGGGAAAATCCGTTATTGGTGGTGCAGGTAAAGTTGTAGGAGGAGCTGCAGGGTTAGCTGGTAATGCAGGTAAAGCTGCTTTTAGTGGAGCAAGCAAAGTTTCAGGAGCTGCTGCTAACACAGCTAATAATGCTGTAAAGTCGGGAGGATCTTTACTAAAAAAGATTTTACCTTGGGCAATCGGTATTATCGGATTGTTACTAGCTTTCTTTTTAATAAAAGGATGTGATAGTGAAAAATCTATAATGGATAATGTAAAAGATGCAGCTAATGAAACTACAGGAGCAATTAAAAATACTGCCAATGGAGTAACTGATGCTGCAGGAAACGTCGTAGATGCTACTGGTAACGCGATTGATAACACAGTTGATGCTGCAGGTAATGTTGTGGATGCAGCTGGTAACGCTATTGGTAAAACTGTAGACGCAGCAGGTAATGCTGTTGATGCAGCTGGAAAAACAATTGGTAATGTTGCTGGAGGAATAGTTGATGCTTCTGGAAATGTAGTCAACGCTTTTGGTGAAGCTATCGGAAACTTTTTTAGCTCTGATTTACCTAATGGAACAAAATTAAATATACCTGAAGGCGGATTTGAAGATAACTTTTTAAGTTATATCAAAGACGGTAAAATGGAAGCTGGTAAATACTACGCTTTTGATAGATTATATTTTAATACAGGATCTTCTTCTTTAGATGCTAATTCTATGAATCAAATTGAAAATGTAGCAGCAATTATGAAAGCTTACCCTAAAGTAAATATCTTATTTAGAGGTCACACAGACAATACTGGATCTATAGAAGGAAACAAAAGTTTATCGGCTAGTAGAGCATTATCTGTTAAAAATACATTAGTTGAAATGGGAGTCGCTTCGGGACGTATAAATACACAAGGGATGGGATCTATTGATCCTATAGCTGACAATGCAACTGCAGAAGGACGTGCTAAAAATAGAAGAATTGATGTTTCTGTAGTAAAATAGAGAATAATAGTTAGTTAGTTTTAGTTTACTAAAGACTGATAAACACCTGTTTATCAGTCTTTTTTTTGTTAATAAATTTTATATTTTTAACAAAAAATAAGTTAACTTGATAATATATTAGAGCGTTATAATCCTTAATTGGATTTTAAACGTACATACATTAACTAATAAATTAATTAACATGAAAAAATACTTTTTATTTGCTTTTGCAATTTTTGGATTTGCAACAATTACTTACGCTCAGGATATTTCTGATAACGCTATTGGTTTACGTTTAGGAGATAGCGACGGGTTTGGAGCAGAAGTGTCTTACCAACGTGCTTTAGGTGATAATAACCGATTAGAAGTAGATTTAGGATGGCGTTCTGGTAGTGCTTATGACGGTTTTAAACTTGCTGGTTTATACCAATGGGTTTGGGTATTAGATGGTGACTTTAATTGGTACGCTGGAGTTGGTGGTGGTGTTGGATCTTATAGTTTTGACAACAGCGCTATAGATGATGAAACTTTTGTTTTTGCTGCTGGAGATATTGGAATTGAATACAATTTTGATATTCCGTTACAATTATCTTTAGACTTTAGACCAGAATTAGGCTTTGGAGATTACAGAGATGATTTAGATTTTGATATCGCATTAGGAATCCGTTATAGATTTTAAATCAACACTATATTTAAATAAAAAAAAACCACCGTAATAGGTGGTTTTTTTTGTACTATTATTTTAAAACCTTACACTTGTTTAGTGTTTTTTGATAGATAGCTTCATATTGTGGTACAATCTGATGAATATCAAAAGTTTTAGCCTGCTCCTTAGCATTTGCTTTAAACTGTTTTAAAACTGAATCGTCTTTAAGTATTTTTATAGCGTTTTTACTCATACTTTCTACATCACCAACATTACTTAAATAACCAGAAAAACCTTCTTTATTTACTTCTGGAATACCTCCTGTATTACTAGATATTACAGGTACTCCTGAAGCCATCGCTTCTAAAGCTGATAATCCAAAACTTTCGGTTTTACTTGGTAATAAAAACAAATCGGAGAAGCAAAGTATCCTATCAATTTCATTACTATTTCCAAAAAATACAACCCTATCGCTTATACCTAATTTTTCGCATAAACGCTCAGCAGGTTCTTTTTCTGGACCTTCACCTACCATCATTAATTTAGCAGGAATTTCTTTTTGAATATTATTAAAAATATTAATCACATCAGGAATACGCTTTACTTCTCGCATGTTACTAATATGTGTAATAATTTTTTCATTATCGTTAGCCATCATTCCGCGTTGACAGTCTGTAAAATTATGACTAAACTTATTAATATCTATAAAATTAGTGACTACGTTTATTTCATTTTTAATATCAAATAAACGCAATGTATCATCTTTTAAGCTCTGTGATACTGCAGTTACAGCATCTGATTTATTAATACTAAATGTAACAGCTGGTTTATAAAACGGATGACTACCTACTAATGTAATATCTGTTCCATGTAATGTGGTTACGATAGGTAAATAAATATCATCTTCTCTTAACATTTTTTGAGCCATGTAAGCTGCGTATGCGTGTGGTATTGCATAATGTACGTGTAAAACTTCTATTTGATGAAGCTTAACCATATCTACCAATTTACTAGATAATGCTAACTCATAAGGTTGATAGTGAAACAAAGGATATTCAGGTACATTAACTTCATGAAAATGAACATTATTACCTAATAACTCAAGTCTAACAGGTTGATTATACGTAATAAAGTGAATCTCGTGACCACGTTTTGACAACTCCAATCCTAACTCTGTTGCTACTACTCCACTTCCTCCAAATGTTGGATAACAAACAATTCCTATTTTCATGTAATCTTTATAGTTTTATAACTTGGTCTATATAATTCAGATAACTTTACAATTTAATCTATAATAGCTTCGTAAATTGCTGCCTGAATATTGGTTCTAATATCTTCTCTTAATAATGTATTTGGTCCTTTAGACGTTGGATAGGTCCTATTAGCCATAAATACATACACAATTTCTTGTTCCGGATCTGCCCAAGCATAAGTCCCTGTAAATCCCGAATGACCAAAGCTAGTCATACTTACACAACCGCAAGTTGGTCCAGCGTCTCCTAATTGTGGCTTATCAAATCCAATACCTCTTCTATTGTTACTTTCGCAATAATAACAGGTATTAAACTTATCTAAGGTTTCATTTTTAAAATAACGTTTACCACCATAAAATCCTTTTTGTAAATACAACTGCATAATCTTAGCAATATCATTAGCATTACTAAATACGCCTGCATGACCACCAACACCATCTTGCATTGCAGCTCCCATATCGTGCACGTAACCTTGTACAGTTTGGTAACGGTAATAATCATCATTCTCTGAAGGTACAATTTTAGTGTCACTAATTTTATCGTAAGGATTATACATTGTATTATTAGCACCTAATGATTTATAAAAATGATCTGTAGTTAACTCATCTAAACGTTTACTATAATGAGATTCTATATATTGCTTTAAAATATAATAAGGCAAATCACTATAGCGATATTTTAATCGTGATAATAGCTCTGTATCTTTAATAATAGTATTAATGGAATCTTTATAGTCATCTCTCATGTAAAGTTCTGGAGCAACCTTTACTGTAAATCCCTTACTTCTAGTTTTTCTATAATATTTAGCCGAAGGGTTGCTAGTTTCTGGATCTAAAGTTTTATAATAAAAAGGAATCCATGGTTTTAATTGGGCGTAATGTGACAACATCTTTTTTAAAGTCACATTTTTTTTATTTGAATTTTTATAAGACGGTATAATCTCTGAAAGTTTAGTATCTAAAGACACAATACCTTGCTCTTCTAACTCCATTAATAAAGGTAATGTAGCTACAATTTTAGTTAAAGACGCAATGTCATAAATATCATCAGATTCTACTTTAGTCGAACCTTCATAAGTATGTTTACCAAAGGTTTTATTATAAATCACTTTACCTTTTCTAGCAATAACTAATTGTATTCCTGGTGTCATTTTACCATTGACTGCATAGTTGGCAATCGAGTCAATTTTTTTAAGTGCATAACTAGACATGCCAACTCGCTCTGGTATTGAATATCCCAAACGCTCTAAAGAATTGGCTTGCTTACCATCACCAACGTTAAAAAACTCACCCGCAGAAACTGGTAAGTTTCCTTTTGCAGGAATAGCTCCAAATATTAATTGAGCCGATTTTTCTTGAGCTATTTTACTATTTTGATAACTCACAATAACGCTTTCTATATTTGTTACTGTACTTAAATCTAATAAGGCATATGGCTTAGCAAATATATCTAGAATAACATTATTAGTTCTAGCTATTTCTTGCAACCAAACTAGCTCTTTATTTGTAAATTTATAATCTTTCCATGGACTGTCATTGGACTTATGAAAACCAACGATAACGGTATTATAAGATTGAAGCTTTGTTATAAGCTCATCTAAATTATCCGCAGCAATTTCATGAACTTTAGTGTATTTTTTTAACTCTTGATAAAACGTACTTCCGGAATCATCTCCTAAGCTAACATAAGCAATTTTTTTAGTTTCAAGATTTCTAAAAGGTAACTGATTAGTTGTATCTCTTGCTATGGTAATTGCATTTTCCATTAGTATTTCATACAACGCATCATCTTTAATTCTGTTTAAATCAGAAACTAAATTATACGTTCCAATTGGCTTGTAGTCATTTAACCCTACTTTGTATTTAGCCATTAAAATCTTTTTAACAGAATGTGCTAATCGCACTTCTGTAATTTCATTTGCATTATAAGCCTCAATAAATTTATTTATAGCAGTAGGAACATCTCCAGACATAAGCATAACGTCATTACCAGCTTTAAAAGCTGCTAAATCGATATCTCCAGGAGCACTAAAATTAGAAGCTCCTTTCATGGTTAATGCATCTGTAAAAATTAAGCCTTTAAAACCTAAACGCTCTTTTAAAATAGACGTCACTATGTTTTCTGATAACGTTGAAGGGTATCCATCTCTAGGTTCTAGACTTGGTATATTAAGGTGAGCCACCATAACACTAGACAAACCTTCTTTTATTAGCTTTTTATAAGGATATAACTCAACCGAATCAATACGTTTTTCGTCAAAACTAACTGTTGGTAGTGTTTTATGCGAATCTGCTTCCGTATCTCCATGACCAGGAAAATGTTTTGCGTTTGCTAAAACACCAGTACTCTGCATCCCTTTCATAAAGGCTAATGCCTTATCTGTAACATTATCTCTATCTTCTCCAAAAGATCTGTTACCAATAATAGGATTATTTGGATTAGTGTTAATATCTACAACAGGAGCAAAATTAAAATGTACACCAATACGCTTACAATGTTCACCTAACTGACGTCCAGTTTGCTCTATTAACTGATTGTTTTTAACAGCACCAAGCGTCATATTCCAAGGAAAAGCATAAGTAGAATCTAATCGCATGCTCAAACCCCATTCTGCATCCATACCAATTAACAATGGTATTTTAGCAGCAGCTTGCAACTCATTATTAAGTTTTGCTTGTCTAACAGGACCTCCTTTTGAGTAAATTAATCCTCCAATTTTGTTGTCTCTAATTAAATTTACAATATTAGTTTTTTCTTGTTCTGATTGACTAGAAAACACCTGAACCATATATAATTGTCCTATTTTTTCTTCTAAAGACATATTATTATACAAGCTGTCAACCCATTGTTGTTGGGCTACAGGGTTTTTATCTAATAAAGGGTTAGGCGTATCTTGTGCAACCATGACACAAGTAAAACATAAAAATAAGACGAGGGATTTTAAATATTGCATATACTGAAATTGACTATTATAGTTACCACTTTAATGTACAACTAAAAACTATGCCAAATTAGTATATTTATCCCTATTATTAAAGGACTTTAAGATAGATTTATTACCTAATTATAAACCGTTAATCCCAAATAACGTAAGCTTTTTTTAATAGCTATTAATTTAAAAATCTGTTATGCCAACTTTCGCTAGCTGGTACTTCCCAACTTTCGTTTAACTCTTCAATGTTAGTAACTAAGTTATTAAATACAATTGTATTTTTAGATACCGCTTTTTGTTTAGCCATTTTTCTAAAATCGGTTAATGTTTTGTGCGCCACAAATTCGCCTTGCTTGTAAGACACATTCATTTTGTCTAACAAGTCTACATTGTATTCTTTTTCTAATTGCTGAATAAACGTGACAGAAGCATCAATACTACAACCTGTTGCTTTATTTACCTCTTGGTCTAAAGCTAAAATTATAAAACGCTTATATCTAATATCATAGCCAGCTTTTAAGTCGCTACCATGAGCAGTCCAACTTTCGATAAAAATATCTAACTTAGCTTTAATCTCTTCTAATTCGGTATCCGAAAATGAGCGATTAGATTGATAAATCCATACTCTTGATGTTTCTGGTAATGTGCTAAAATCTACTAACATGTTATAATTATCGTTATTCTATTAAATCTATATGTCTGTCGTGGTATCCTAATAAATATAATACACCATCTAATCCTATACTAGAAATAGCACTTTGTGCATTATTTTTTACTTTTGGTTTGGCATGAAATGCAATACCTAAACCTGCTAAATTTAGCATAGGCAAATCATTAGCTCCATCTCCAACTGCAATGGTTTGACTTATATCTATGCCTTCTTTATTAGCTATATCTTGTAAATATTCGGCTTTTTTATTACCATCTACAATCTCTCCAAGATAGCCACCAGTAAGTAAACCATCTTTTATTTCTAATTGATTAGCGTATACATAATCAATACCTAATTCTTTTTGCAAATAGTGTCCAAAGTAAGTAAAACCACCAGACAAAATTGCTGTTTTAAAACCGTATTTTTTTAAAGTATCTATTAAACGTCTTGCACCTTTAGTAATTGGTAAGTTGATTGCTACGTCATGTAATACGTCTTCACTTAACCCTTTTAATAATTGCATGCGTTGTTTAAAACTTTCGTTGAAATCAATTTCGCCTTGCATAGCAGACTCTGTAATTGCCTTTACTTCTGCTCCTACTCCTGCTAGCTCTGCTAGCTCATCAATAACTTCGGTTTGTATTAATGTTGAGTCCATATCAAAACACACCAAACGTCTGTTACGTCTATAAATGTTATCTTCTTGAAACGCTATATCTACATCCAAATCATGAGAAATTTGCATAAATTTTTCTGTAAACTCTGCTTTGTTTTCAATTTTACCTCTAATGGATAGTTGTATGGATGCTCTTGGGTATTCTTCTTCTTTAATTAATGAAGTACGTCCAGTTAATCGCTTAATAGCATCAATATTTAGGTTTTTTTCTGAAATCACTTTAGTTACCTCAGATATTTGTTCTGCTGTTAGTTTTTCTCCTAAAATGGTAATAATGTATCTATCTTTACCTTGTAGACCTACCCATTTTTCGTAATCCTCTAAAGATATTGGTGTGAATTTAGCTTTTACACCTAACTCATAAGCTTTAAATAATAGATCTTTTAATACTGCTGCTGAGTTGTTACCAGATTCTATCTCAAACATAAAACCCAATGACAACGTATCGTGTATATTAGCCTGACCAATATCTAAAATTTTAGCACCATATTGCGATAAAACGTTAGTTAAACTGGAGGTTAAACCTGGTTTATCTGGTCCTGATATGTTTAGAAGAAATATCTCGTTGGTCATTATTAAACTGCTATTAAAAAGCGACTAAATGCTACTTATTATTTAATTTCTTTTTTTCTGTTCTGTAAGACATGTAGCCATTAAACAATGCAAATAACACAAAATGAATTACAAATTTTAAAACCGAAAAAGGCACCTCTTTATAATAATCCCATCCAGCCATTAATAAAGCAAACACAATTCCTGAGATTAAACCTGCAAGTATAAATTTTTTGATATCCATTATAGGTCCTGTGCGTTAGCAATTAGCTCGGCAATATCCATAACCTTAATTGTGTTTTCTTTTTCTTTAACTTTTACACCATCAGACATCATGGTCATACAGTAAGGACAACCCGTAGCGATTATATCTGGATTAGTCTCTAAAGCATCTTCTGTTCTTAACTCATTAATATCTTTATCTCCTTTTTCTGGCTCTTTAAACATCTGCGCACCTCCTGCACCACAACATAATGCTGTAGATTTGTTTCGTTTCATCTCGATTAAATTTGCGTTTAATACAGATAATACGTCTCTTGGTGCTAAATATTCTGAATTTGCACGACCTAAATAACATGGATCATGAAACGTGATACGTTTACCATTAAAGTTGCTATTCTCTATTTGAATAACTTTATTGTCTATTAATTGTTTGATAAATTGTGTGTGGTGTAACACCTCGTAATTACCTCCTAATTCTGGATATTCGTTTTTTAAACAATTAAATGAATGCGGATCGCAGGTTACAATACGTTTTACGTTATATGAGTTAAGTAACTCAATATTCATCATGGCTTGCATTTGAAACAAAAACTCGTTTCCTGCACGTTTTGCGATATCACCTGTTGAGCTCTCTTCTGTACCTAAAACTGCAAAATTTACTTTTGCTTTGTTTAGTATTTTTACAAAAGCTTTGGTGATTTTTTTAGCTCTGTCGTCATAACTTCCTGCTGATCCAACCCAGAATAAAATATCTGGAGTTTTACCTTGGCTCATCATTTCTGCCATAGTTGGCACTATAAGTTGTTCGCTCATAATCTGTTTTATTTAATTGCTGAAAAATCGGTTTTAGCTAATCTTATGTAAATGGATAAAATCTTAATTCCGTTTTCCTTTTTATTTTTTGGATCGTTTTGCTCTAAGCTTGCTAACTTTAGTGCTTGTAACCCTAATTGTTTTGTTTGTTTGTCTGTACAATAGTCGCATAATACTTTTTTAAGTTTTATGTCTTGTACTGCTCCAGACTTGTATTTTATTTGTGTTATAATTTTAAATTGAAGTGAATCTTTTTTATAATCTTGTGCGTTTAGTTGTGTTAAACTAAAACTACTGATTAGTAATATTAAAACTCTATACTTCAATTATATACGTTGTGTTTTTTTATATGTTACTATTAAACCAATACCCATCCCTAAAAGCATTCCTGATATTAATCCACCTAAAAAACCAACCTTATATTTATCTAAAATTAAGAATGATAACACAGCTAAAGTTGTAGCTATAATGCCAACTATTAGTCTTGTTTTTGATGGTATTTTTAATATAAAACTCATGTTGTGGTTTGCGTTAGCGATAGTAATGACATCCTTTTTTTGCTGCCATATATGGCAAAAAAAGATATAATGGATAGCGCGACCCTTGTGGTAACGCCCAAATTATACTACTCGTCTTTCCAGTTTAAACGGTCCATTTGGTTGTAAGGCCAAGGTGCACCATTGTTTTCTATATTGCTCATCATGTTATTTAACTCGGTTGGTGCAGCACTTTGCTCCATTACTAAATATTGACGCATTTCCATGATAATGTTTAATGGATCAATACTAACTGGACACGCCTCTACACAGGCGTTACAACTTGTACAAGCCCAAAGCTCTTCGGTTGTAATATAGTCGCCTAATAATTGTTTACCGTCGTCTACAAACGTCCCTTTATTGGCATCTATATTTTTACCTACTTCTTCCAGACGGTCTCTGGTATCCATCATTATTTTACGTGGTGATAGCTTTTTACCTGTTAGGTTTGCTGGACACTCACTTGTACAACGTCCACATTCTGTACACGTGTAGGCATTTAAAAGGTTTACCCATGATAAATCTTGTACATCACTTGCTCCAAATTTTTCTGGCATTGCTGCTTCTGTACCTTCTGCAGGTGCTGCAAATGGATCTACGTTTGGATCCATCATTAACTTAACCTCTTTAGTTACTGTTGCATTGTTTTTAAATTGTCCTTTTGGTGTAAGCTTACCGTAATATGTATTTGGAAATGCCAAAAGGATATGTAAATGCTTAGAAAAATATAGGTAGTTTAAAAATACTAAAATACCTACTATGTGAATCCACCATGCTGCACGCTCTATAGTATGTAATGCTGCTTCTGATAATCCACTAAATAATGGTGCTATAAATTGACTGATTACGTTACCAGAATTATAGTCTTGAAAGACTGTGTCTGTTGCATTCATCACTAAAAATAGACACATTAATACGACTTCAAAATACAATATAATATTACCATCAGATTTAGGCCAACCTTTCATCTCTGACTTCATGAAACGTTTTAGTTTAATAACGTTACGTCGCGTCCAAAAGATAACAACTGCTACTAATACTAGTACTGCCAATATCTCAAAACTTCCTATTAAAAAACCGTAAAGTGCTTCTGGAAGTAAGCTATGACCAATCCTGTGTGTACCAAATAAACCATCGATTATAATTTCTAAAACTTCGATGTTTATTATTACAAATCCTACGTAAACAATAACATGTAAAAATCCAGAAATAGGACGTTTAACCATTTTGCTTTGTCCTAAAGCAATGTATGCCATGTTTTTCCAACGTTGTGGTTTATTGTCTGATACGTCAACGTCTTTACCTAGTTTTATGTTTCTGACTAATTTTTTTACATTGTTTGCAAAGTAGCCAATACCTGCAAAAAGTATTATTGCAAAAATTATGTTAGGTATGTATTCCATAGGGTTAGTTTAGTTAGTTTTATTTTGTGTTAATCTTTAAGCTCGTTTCCTTCTGCATCGTATTGTTTTGGCTTTTTACCAAATAATGAAAAGTGTACGTAACGTTTAGGGTTTAGTTTCATGTCCTCTAAAAGTTGCTCCATTTGTAATGCTGCACCTTCTAGGTTTGTATATAAGCCATCGTCTTTAAGTAGTTTACCCAGTGATCCTTCTCCGTTTTTAACGTTTGCCATCATGGTATTTACGCTTGCTAAGGTTGCTTGCAAATCTTCAACCGTTTTTGCTATATCTACTTGGTTTAACTTTTGGCTCATCTGGTTTAAATTGCCACTAGTTTGTTTAAAGTTATCCACCATTGTAGTTATGTTTTCGTCATTTTTTTTAACTACCGAGTTAATCGAATACGCTAATCCTTTATAAGATTTTAAGGTAGCATTTAATTCGGCTAACGTATTTTGTAATCCATTTTCAGATTTGTCTGCAATTAAACCATTAAGATTACCCATTAATGTATCCACCGTTTTTAACGTTCCGTCAAGGTTAGTACTTAATTGAGAGAAATCACTGGTAAGGCTAGTTACTAAACCTTCCTCTACGTCTGATTGGATTAAATCGCCATCCTTAGCCATTTGATTGTCTTCTGCAGGTTTTATTGCTAATGCATTACCACCCATTAAACCTGTTTGGTACATGCTAATTTTACTGTTTTTAGAAAACTGTAATTGTTTGTCAACAGAAAAAGCAACTCTTGTTTTACCGGTTTCAAAATCATATTTGATTTCTTTAACCTTACCTACCGTATTCCCTTTTATAGTTACTGGAGCAGATACTGCTAATGAATTATAATCAAACTCTGTATAGTACGTATTGTTAGAATCAAATATATTATTCCCTTTTAGATAACTAAATCCAAAAATGAAAAATATTATTCCAAGAATAACTAATATGGCTGTTTTAACTTCTAGTGATAGTTTCAAGATATGAAATTTAGATTGGTAACAAAATTAGAAAATAATTATAAAAGAATGGGTCTAATTAGACTCGGTTTTTAATGCTTCTGAAAGTTTGATTTGTTTACCATCTTTAAAAGCAACAATATAAGCGTCCTTATAACCTTTATTTTTAGCTTCTATTTGTAGTTTTTGAATCTTATTATAGTCCGAAGTATAACCGTAATAATATTTATAAAGACCTCCTGATTTTTCTCTAGAAATATCTTGCAATCCTTTAAAATTATAGGCTTTAGGCTCTAAAGATTTTGAGCTTGCTGCTATTTGAATTTTAAAAACGGTATTTTTAATTGTTTTTTCTTCTGTTGAAATAGTGTCCACAATAGGTGCTTCCATTACAATACTACCTACATTTTTATCAATTTCGGTTTTATAATCCAAAATTGCATCAGATATAGATTTAGATAAATCTTTTTGTCCTTTAGCCGAGTTTAAATAAGCACCTTCCGCTGTATTAGTAATAAAACCAGTCTCTACCAATACACTTGGCATAACCGTTTGATGTAAAACTATAAATCCAGCTTGCTTTACTCCTCTGTTTTTTCTTTTCAATTTATTAGTGAAAGAACTTTGAATTAAAGAGGCCAATTTTATACTTTGATCTAAATATTCTTCTTGCATTAATGATAACCCAATAAAAGATTCTGGTGAGTTTGGATCAAAACCATTATAGTTTTCTTTATAATTTTCTTCTAAGTAAACTACTTCGTTTTCTGCTTTAGCAACTTCAAAATTAGTTTTATTACGATGTATTCCTAAAACATAAGTTTCGGATCCTGAAGCTTGCGTATTATGAGCATTACAGTGTATGGATACAAAAAGGTCTGCATTGGCATCATTAGCTATCTTTCCTCTTTTAAATAAATCTACAAAAACATCAGTTTTTCTAGTATACACCACTTTTATGTCAGGATTTTTTTCCAATATTTTTCCAACACTTAAAACAATATTTAAGGCAATATCTTTTTCTTTCAAACCTGTTTTAGCATGTTTTCCTGGATCTTTACCTCCATGTCCAGCATCTAAAACAACAATAAACTTACCATTACTACCTTGTGCAAGACTAGTTTGAAAGCTATTAAATGTTAATACTATTATAAAGGATACTATAAGTTTAAAAATGTTCGTTTGCATAGATGTTATAACCAATTTATTTTGCGTTTAGTATGATTTATAAATTTTAACGAATATTAAAACATTCACAAAAAAATATATGTAGTTTTGTCAATTCAAATACCAAGCCATACTTTTACAAAAATACATTTAAAAGCGTTGCGTACACATAGTCTTAACATACTTTTTACTTTGAGTTTTACAGTGTTTATTAACACTCTAGGCTTTGCGCAAGGAGAAATCCCTAAAAAGGGCGTTGATTTACCTGCAGTAAAAACAACCGAATTACAAGTCAATACAATAATTGACACTACAAAAACTGACAAAGATATTCCTTTACTGTCAGAAAAAGCTAGTGATAGCACTACTGTAGACACCATAAAAGTCAAACCTTTACTATCTAGTACTGTTTCCTATAAAGCTACGGATTACATGTCTTATAAGAAAAAGGAATCCAAAATGCATCTTTATAACGAAGCTGAAGTGCTTTATGAAGATATGGAAGTGACTGCTGGTCATATTATTTTAGATTTTGATAAAGATTTAATTTATGCCAAAGGTATTATTGACGATTCTACTAAACTTTACAAACAGCGACCTGTATTTAAACAAGGCGAAAATGTAATAGAACCAGATTCTATTGTATTTAATACGGTTACTAAACAAGGGTTAATATATAATTCGGTTACCGAACAAAATGGTGGTACATTAATAACAGAAACTACCAAAAAAGTAAATGACTCGGTTTATTATTTAAAAAACGCAAAGTTTACAACTGCTGAAGATTTAGAAGATCCAGAATACTACTTTTTAATTAGAACAGGTAAATTAGTGCCAGGTAGTAAAGTTATTACTGGACTAACAAACTTATTTATTTATGATGTACCAACACCTATAGGATTACCTTTTGCCTTTTTTCCTTTAACCAAAAAGCAAACGTCAGGTGTTATTTTTCCTAGTTTTGGAGAGGATGGTAATCGTGGGTACTTTTTACAAAATGGTGGGTATTATTTTGCTATTAGTGATTATTTTGATTTAGCCTTATTAGGTGATTATTATACCAATGGTAGTTATGGTTTAAGAGTAGAAAACAAATACGCAAGACGTTATAAATTTAGAGGTAATCTAGCCTTTAGATATGAAAACTTAATTACCAGTGAACGTGGTTTTCCGGATTATGCAAAAACAACTATTTATAACTTACGTTGGTCACATCAACAAGATGCAAAAGCTAATCCAAACGCTAGATTCTCGGCTAACGTTAACTTAGGTAGTCAAAATTATTACCAACAATCTATAAACCAAATCAACTTACCTAGTACACAAAATAATACGCTAGCGTCTTCTATTGCTTATTCCAAAACATTTCTGGGTGAGCCTCAGGTTAATATAAACTTGACTGCATCGCATTCTCAAAACACTCAAACAGGAGCTATTAACATGACCTTACCAACTTTTCAAGGTAGTATTGGTCGTATCTTCCCGTTTGCACCTAAAGAAGGTACAAAAAAAGGGATGTTAGAAAATATAAATGTCCAATATAATTTAAGAGCAGAAAATAGAATTACCACTACAGACGAATTTTTCTTTAAAAGTGAAATGTTTGATGACGCTAAAATTGGCGCACAACACACTATTCCACTATCAACTAACTTTAAAGTATTTAAATATTTTAGTATGAGTGCGAGTGCAAACTTTAACGAAGTTTGGACATTAAACACTGTTAACAAATATTATGATGCAGATGAAGAAGAAATTGTAACAGAAGATATTAATGGCTTTGATAGCTTTAGAACTTATAATTTTTCTACGAGTTTAGGAACAACTATTTATGGTATGTTTAACTTTGATAAGAAAAAAGAAGGTAAAAAACTACAAGCAATAAGACACGTAATCAGACCATCTATAAGTTATAACATTAATCCTGCATTTGATAATTATTACGATACAGTAGAAGTTATAGATGCTGATGGTACTACACAATCAGAATATACACGTTTTGAAAACAATCTTTTTGGAACACCTAACAACACCTACTCTAGTTCTATTGGAATTGGAGTTTCAAATAACTTTGAAGCTAAAGTGCGCGATAAGGACTCCACAGTAGTCGAACCAAAAAAGATAATACTACTTAACAACTTAAACTTTTCAACTTCTTACAACGTTGCTGGTGACTCTTTAAACTGGAGTCCGATTAGAGTTACAGGAGGAACACAACTGTTTAATAATAAAATGAATATAAACTTTGGTGCCACTTTAGATCCTTACGCCTTAGATAATAATAATGTTAGAATCAATACGTACAACATTGATAATAACGGAAGTTTATTTAGAATGACAAGTGCTAACCTAACCATGGGTTATTCTTTTGATAGTAAAGGATTAAGTGCTTCTAGAGATGAAAATGAAAATTCAAGAAACGAACGCTTATTAAGTGGTGGTCGTGATGATGATTTATTTGGTGTCTCGCAAGATTTTGCGGACTCTAGATTTTTAGATGATGATAAAGATGAAGATAAAGAGGAAGAACCAAGTGAGCTTTACAATTATGGAATTCCTTGGAATTTTAGATTAGCCTATGCCATTAACTACTCCAATAATGCACGACAAAACGAAATATCATCACACTCGTTAATGTTCTCAGGAGATTTAGATATTGCACCACGTTGGTCTATTGGAGGATCATCAAGTTATGATTTTAAAAATAAAGGATTTGGTTTAACGCAATTACGTTTTCAAAGAGATCTTTTAAGTTGGCGAATGAATTTTACTTGGGTTCCTTTTGGTACTTATAACCGTTGGAATTTCTTTATAGGAATCAAGTCTAGTATATTACAAGATTTAAAATACGAGCAACGTCGTAAACCTGATGAAGGTTTATAAACTAACTTTTAGCTAATACATCACTTTTACTTTTATGAAAAAAATAATTACAACATCAAAAGCACCTGCTCCAATTGGACCTTACAATCAAGCAGTTTTAAGTGGCAATACTTTATACACTTCTGGGCAAATAGCTTTACATCCTGAGACAGGAGAGCTTGTCATGGATGATATTAAAACAGAAACAAAACAAGTCATGGAAAATATGAAAGCAGTATTAGAAGCTGCAGACATGACTTTTGAGCACGTTATAAAAACGTCAATATTTATAAGTGACATGCATAACTTTGCACAAATAAATGAAGTGTATGGTACTTATTTTAAAGATGAAACTGCTCCTGCAAGAGAAACAGTAGAAGTTGCTAACCTACCTAAGTTTGTTAATGTAGAAATTAGTATGATTGCTGTTAAATAGCTTTAATTAAAAGCTCTGCAGTTGCTAAGTTTGTAGCTAAAGGTACATCGTGCACATCACAAAGACGCATTAACATTAAAACGTCAGGCTCATGTGGATGTTTTTCTAGAGGATCTCTAAAAAACAATACCATATGGCATTTGCCCTCTGCTACTCTAGCTGCTATTTGTGCGTCTCCACCCATTGGTCCAGACAACATCCTTAACACTTCAAAACCTGCTTTTTTAACTTTTTTACCAGTAGTTCCAGTGGATATTAAAGAGATTTCTTTTTGAAGTAAAATCTTTTTATGTTCATTTAAAAACTGAACCATTTCAGCTTTTTTACCATCGTGTGCAATTATAGCTATCTCCATTTATTTAATATTATTGGTATGAAAGGCAACTAAACCTTCAATTGGCCTTCTTTCAAAATTTCCAACTTTAAAATTTAGCTCCTCAGCGACTGCTTTGATTTCTTTTTGACAGAAAAACGCTATAGACCCAGCAAAATGTACAGGAACCGTTTTTAATTCTTCCTTATATTGCAAAATCATATTTTTAGCAAAACGTCTTATTCCTGATTTTATTAACTCTACTATATATTTAGAATCTTTGTTTAATATCATAAACTCAGCAAATTGCGCTAAATAGGCATTTGGATTAGGCTGTTTGTATAAATTGTATTTAATATAATCGGCCTCAAGGTTAAACTTATCTGCAAATGCAATTCTGATATCTTCAGGCATATGATTGTAATAATAGTCGCGTAACAACTCTTTACCATAATAGTTTCCTGAAGCGTCATCCATAATACTATAACCTAATGATTTAACACGTTGGTGTATTTTATTACCATCAAAATAACTACAATTAGATCCTGTCCCTAAAATACAAACTACAGCAGCTTCTGTTGGATTATTAATGGTTGCATAAACTGCAGCCATAGTATCCTCGTCCACTAAAACATCTGCATTTGGAAAAAACTCTTGCAGAATAATTTTTAACATTAGTCTTGGTTTTTCTGTACCACAACCAGCTCCATAAAAAAAGACATGCGTTACAATCTCTTGGTTATCCTTTAATGCAGGACTATTTTTTAAGATTTTTTTTATTTTCTTTTCGCTTAGTATTGCAGGATTTAAACCTTTAGTACGAATTTTTTCTAATAATTGGTTACCGTTTTTATCAACTGCTATCCAATCACATTTTGTAGAGCCACTATCAACAACTAAAATCATATTTTGAAATTTTTATGGTAAGATAAAAAAAAAGCACAGTAAAAAGATTAATAAAATCTATTTACTGTGCTTAAATTACATAATGTTACACGTATTATAGTGTATTAATTTTTTGAGCTAAGTCAACTAATTTATTAGAATATCCAAACTCATTATCATACCATGATACTAATTTGAAAAACTTAGAGTTTAACTCGATTGCAGAGTCTGCATCAAAAACACTTGTTTGCACTTCGCTAACAAAATCTTGAGAGACTACTGCATCTTCAGTATAACCTAAAACACCTTTCATAGCACCTTCCGAAGCTTTTTTCATAGCTGCTTTAATGTCTTCTAAAGATGTCTCTTTTTTAGTTCTAACCGTTAAATCTACTACAGATACATCAACCGTTGGTACTCTAAAAGCCATACCAGTTAATTTACCATCTAATTCTGGAATTACTTTTCCTACTGCTTTTGCAGCTCCTGTAGATGTTGGAATAATATTATTTAATGCACTACGACCTAAACGGTAATTTTTACGTGAAGGCGCATCCACAGTAAATTGTGTAGACGTTGCTGCGTGAATTGTAGTCATTAAAGCTTCTTCTATTCCAAAGTTATCTTCAATTACTTTAGCGATTGGCGCTAAACAGTTAGTTGTACAAGACGCGTTAGACACGATTGTATCTGCTGCAGTTAATTTATCGTCATTTACACCCATAACAAACATTGGTGCATCTTTACTTGGTGCAGAGATTACTACTTTTTTAGCACCACCTTCAATATGGTAGTTAGCTGTTTCTAAAGTTGTAAAAATACCTGTACACTCTGCAACTACGTCTGCTCCTGCTTGATCCCATTTTAAGTTTTTTGGATCTTTTTCTGCTGTAATACGAATCGTTTTTCCGTCAACAACAAGGTTTCCGTCTTTTACTTCGATAGTACCATCAAATCTTCCGTGTACAGAATCGTATTGTAATAAGTAAGCTAAGTGATCTACATCTAATAAATCGTTAATAGCAACAACCTCTACGTCACTACGTTTTACTGTCGCTCTAAATACGATACGACCAATTCTACCAAATCCGTTAATTCCTAATTTTAATGTTGACATATTATTTTTTTTATTTGTAATCAGTTTATATTATGTGGTCATGATATCTGACACACGTATCAATTCTTCGTTAATTTTTGATTTTCCTTTTACAGCTTGTTCTAAAGGTGTTAATTGTATAGTATCGCTTAACAATCCAACCATATAATTAGATTTACCTTCTAGAAGACTTTCTACTGCCTTAACACCCATTCTACTTGCTAAAACACGATCAAAACATGATGGAGATCCACCACGTTGCATGTGACCTAATACAGATACACGCACTTCGTATTCTGTCATGTTTTCTTCAACGTAATCTTTAAGTTCAAAAACATTTTTACCAATTTTATCACCTTCAGCTACGACTACAATACTAGATGATTTACCAGATAATTTACTACGTCTTAAAGACTCTAACAATCTATCTAAACCTAAATCCTCTTCAGGGATTAAAATCTCTTCTGCTCCTGCTCCAACACCAACGTTTAATGCAATATGCCCAACGTCACGACCCATTACCTCGACAAAAAATAGTCTGTTATGAGAACTTGCTGTGTCTCTAATCTTATCAATAACTTCTACAACCGTATTTAAAGCGGTATCATAACCTAATGTATGTGATGTACCATAAATATCATTATCTATAGTTCCTGGTATTCCCATTACTGGGAAATCAAATTCTTGATTAAAGATTAGGGCTCCTGTAAATGTACCATCACCACCTACTACTACTAAGGCATCAATGTTTGCTTCTTTTAGAGCATTGTATGCTTTTTGACGTCCTTCTTTAGTACGAAACTCTTTTGATCTTGCCGATTTTAAAACAGTACCACCTTTATTAATAATACCCTTTACGTTTCGTGCTGTTAATTCTTTGAAGTCTCCTTCTATCATTCCTTCATAGCCACGATATATTCCTGCGCATTCTATGTTATAGTATGCACAAGTTCTAGCTACAGATCGGATTGCTGCATTCATCCCTGGAGCATCTCCTCCAGAAGTCATTACAGCTATTTTTTTTATGGTTTTTGACATGTATTTTTTATTATCAAAGTAAAATTACTAAACAAATATTATATATGACATCGCTTTTAACAAAATTTTGCAATAAGCGCAAAACTATAACGTTTTCGTTAATAACTTAATAAAATACAGGCTGTTAAATGAAGAAAAATACAGAATTGATAATCTGTTATTCCTCTTCTTTGATAATCATATTTTGAGGAAAGGGAGCATTGTTTTCAGATTTTTTTTCTGGAGTTTCGTCCTCCAAAATAATACCTTCGTTATCCTCTTCGTCTAATTTTGAAGGGTTGAAAATTTTTCGCATTAATTCGCCAAAAGTATCAAACGAGACGCTATAAGATAAACCAACACCTTGTGTGTAACCAATCTCTTCTCCAAAATTACGGATACTATTTTCGCGATTAAACACTTTTGCGGTAAGTGTACCTTCCTCGTTTAATAAAAAGTCTACTTGTACATCTCCAGCGATTACAGAATCACCTAAACCACCAACAGGAACACCAACCTTACCATTAATTAATACACGATCAGATATTTTGGTTTGCAATGTTAGACCAACACGGTTGTCTGTTTGGTATTCTGGGTTATTGGTTCCAGCTTCAAAATTTACACCAATATCAAATTTACCGTCACCACTAGATAACAGGTTATTAACTAATCCATTTAATCTTTCAGTTAATGTACCAGTAAAATTAATATCGTTTAATCCACTACTAAACGCACCAGTTGCAATTAAAAATAAAGCTTGACTTTCTTTTTCTTCATTTGTATCAAGCCTATAATCTAGCTCTGATTTAATTGTCGAACTTGTTGTTGGAAAGTCAAATTGGTAGTTAATTTCTGGTCTTTCTAATCGATCAGATAAAGCTAAAGTAAGCTCTACTGGAATGCTTCTATTAATTGGACTATCTAATAATGGTGATGGATTAGCACGTGTTAAATATTTAGCCTCAATGTTTATTATAGCGTCTAATGGCTTTCCATTCCATGCTAGTGTACTTGTATATGGCTCTACAATAAATTTTTTCTGAATAACGCCTCCATAAAAGAAGTTGTAAACGCCTTCATAAACCACAAAATCACCATACATATTAAATTTATTATTGGTATTTATTTCAATTAATAAACCACCAACACCACGACCTTTAATAGTACTTCCAGAAGTTTTATCGATTAATATTTCTATTTCAGCTTCTTCGGTTACATCCAATTCAAAATTTAAATCTAAACCAGTGTCTGTTTGATTTTCCAAAACAATACCTTCTTTCTTGGCTTGCTTTTCTTCTGGACTTAAAAAGTGAATGATTGAATTATCACCAAAGGACTCGTTATCATTCAATGGTATTTTAAAGACTGTACCTTTTTTAGTTTCACCAATAACATTAATGCTTAAACTCTCGGTTGGCCCAAAAATTGAGGCTGATCCACCAATAAATCCTGTACCATAATATAAAGACTCTTCGGTTTCTTTAGTATCCAAAACTAGTAATCGTTGTGTTTCTAGATTTAAATCTAATTTCCATTTAGAAAAATTAGTATGACTAATACTTCCGTCTAAAACACCTTTTGAGTCTTCTTTTGTATCTGTAATATTTATGGTGTTAAATATAAAACTTTGATTTTTTAAACTAACAGAAGCTTTATCCTGAAATGCATAATCTACATTTAAATAAGGCACACCTAAACCACCTTTATCTATATTTAATTGTCCGTTAAAATTAGGTTTATCTAAACTACCTACCACTTTAGCTGTTCCAAAAACATCTCCTCTTATATCGCTTAAAACGCCTTCTAGGAAAGGGTTTAGTATTTTTAAACTGAATTTATTGAAATCCAAATCCACATCGATATAGGCATCATCTGCAGCAATATTTATATTACCTTTTGCTGTAAATGAATTGGTGTCATCATCCTTAATCTTAGCATCTACAATGTAATTAGATAATGTAGCGTTACCTGTGATTTTAGCATCAAAAGATCCTAAAAAAGTGTCGTTGACTTCTAAATTATCAATGGTTATTGCAGAATTTGGTAAATAGCTTCCGTTTTGTTGTAAAACATCAAGATTACCGTTAATATTACCTGCTAAAGTAAGACCATCAAAATCGGGAACAATTTTATTTAAATCGACATCTTTAAAATTTAATTTTATGTCTTTGTAGGTTGAGTCTTTTATAGTTCCGGCTAGTTTAATTTCTTCATTTTCATGATTCATAACTAACTCCTCAATTTTAAAATCTTTAAAATCTCTGTCAAATATTACTTTATTTAACTTGTTTTTTTCTTCATTTACATACCATTTATTACCTTTAAAAGTAACATCACTCTTTTTAAAACCAACTACAGATTGGTTGTCTTTATTGATAGTATGATAAAAACTTAAGTTATAAAAATCGTCATTACGTTTACCTCCTTTAAACTCTGATCTCATAAACAAAGTATCGTTTAAAGTCACGTTAATTAAATTAAACTTAGACACGCTGTAGTGCTTGGTGTATACGCTATCAACTTCTACGTAAGTGTTAAATAAAGGGTTATTATTATCCACTTGCACCTCAATTGCATCTGCAAAATAGTCTAACAATTTAATCTTAGGAGATTTAAACGTTAGCTTAAATGCTTTTTCGTTACTCTCTACACGACCTTTAATAAAGGTGTTTGCACCTACTTCTACTTCTGGTAAAAAGACTTCAATTATTTTATTATAAATTTTAAAGTTAAAATCTACATATTGATTACCTTCAATTTTATTTGGAACATAATTAGTGTAGATACTTTTAAGCGAATTTTCAAAAAGTAGCCCTAAGTCATTAAATTTAAAGTTTCCTTTTAATTGTCCTTCGACAATTTCTGGAGAGTTTACTTTAATAAATCGTTCGTTGTCTAAAAACTCTGAACTAATAGCAAAGTCCTTAAATGTATAGGTGTCGTTCTCATTTTTATACACTGTATTTTTAAAATTGATACTACCAACTGCATCATCGATATTATTAGCAGTCATTTTCATGTCCACTATACCTTTAAACTCTGATTGTTCGTCTCTGTTATAAAAATTAAGTGCTTTTAAGTTGGCATAATCAACTTTGGCTTCAAAATCAAAGGTTCTGACATTTTTAGATAAATCTGCTAATCCATTAAACTCTAGTTGTAAATTTTTGTCGTTAGCAACTAATTTACCATTAAACTTACTTTGTTTGTATTGTCCATTAACTACAATACCTTGATAAGTATATTTGTTATAATTTATACTGTAAATGTCACCTTTTAGTTGAGTTTTTAAATTTTCTTTTTTAAAACCAACACCATCAACATCTACATTTAACGAGGTGTTACCTAAATTGGGATCGTCTAACATTTTACCCAAATTAAACTCGTCCAAAATAATATTACCTTTATAGGATGCGTAATCAATATTATTAATGTTAGACATTTCTAAATTGGAATTTACGTAACCTAAAGAGGTGCTTATCTCTAGATCTGCTTTTATCTTTTGTGTTGTAATATTAGTGTTTCCAACCACCTTAAAGTTTCCTAACTTATCAAATATGGTTGGAATTGATTGTCCTAATACATTAGGCAGCAGTGCTTTTAAGTCTTTATAATTTGAGGATAAATTTTCAAAATCACCTTGCATAGCAAAGTTATTATCTTCAGCATTAAATAGGTTTTTAAAATTAAGTGTTCCGTAAATTTTAGTGTTTCGACTGGTCTCTAACTTTAAATTTTGAGCAGTTAGATTGTTAAGTGTACCATATAATTTTGTCGAAAAATCTGCTCTTTGGTTTATACCAAATTCGTTGTAAAACACATTTAATTCATCTAATAAAACGCTTCCTTCTGTAAAATTAGCCTCTACTTTAACTTTGTCTTCAAACTCTTTAAAATCTGCTCTATTATAACTAAATATTAAATCTCCTTGCAGATAAGACTGTGGTGTTTTTAAATTTAAGTCGTCAAAACGCATTTGAGATAATGTATACGAAAAATTAGAGGTTAGATTTTCTAATTTTAAACCACGACTATCTACAAATTGCATGGTATTTATTCTGGTTTTGACATCACTACCATCAATTACAAAATTGGTTCCATTTAAATTTATACCATGAAAATTTAGTATCTGTGGTGTCTCCTTATTATAGTTTATAAAATTAAACGTTCCGTTAGAAATTGTTACATCACTAGAGGATAATAAAAAGGTACTTTTTTCTGCTCTAGGATTGTCGTCGTCAAATCTAGCAACAAAAACATCAAGATTAGTATCTGTTTCGTCCTTATAAGTAACGATATTAAAAATTAAATCTTCTAAATCAATGTCTGCAAAATTTAATTTTCCTTTATATAAATTTTTAAAATTAACTATGGATGTATTTAGCTGGCTTGCACTAATTAAGGTATCCTTTTTATAATCTCTAATTAATACGCCTTTAATCTCAACCTCTCCATTAAACTGTAAACCTATCTTTTCAATATTAATATTAGTTTTATATTGCTCATTTACCCAATTAGTGGCAGATTTACCTAAACGCGTTTGAACCGCAGGAATAGATAAAACTAACACCACAATGACGAATAACAATAGCAAGATAGCTATCAGTTTACCTATTATTTTGAGAATTTTTTTGATATTGCTTTTAAAGTTAAAAATTATACGGAATAACTTACTTTTGTAATTATTATAACAAATGTAATTGAGTTGTTAAACATTTCATCAAAATTAACAATTATTATGCCTAAAAATAACTAATGACTTCACAAAATATTTATATACTCGGAATTGAAAGTTCTTGTGATGATACAGCTGCTTCTGTAATCCTAAACGGAAAAATATTAAGCAACGTTATTGCCAGTCAAAAAATACATGAAGCCTATGGTGGTGTTGTACCAGAATTAGCCTCTAGAGCGCATCAACAAAATATTGTACCTGTAGTAGATCAAGCTTTAAAGCAAGCCGGAATTACTAAAGACCAACTTAGTGCTATTGCTTTTACAAAAGGCCCAGGATTAATGGGTAGCCTACTTGTAGGTACATCGTTTGCAAAATCGTTAGCTTTTGGATTAGATATCCCTTTAATTGATGTAAACCATATGCAAGCACATATATTGGCGCATTTTATTGAAGAGGACGGTTTTAAAAAGCCTCCATTTCCGTTTTTAGCCATGACTATCTCTGGTGGACACACACAGATTGTAAAAGTCAAACATTACTTTGATATGGAAGTTATTGGAGAAACTATTGATGATGCTGTTGGAGAAGCATTTGATAAAAGTGGTAAAATATTAGGATTAGGCTATCCTGCTGGTCCACAAATAGACAAACTTGCACAACTAGGTAATCCTAAAGCCTTCCCTTTTACTAAACCTAGAGTGGATGGACTTAATTTTAGTTTTTCAGGTTTTAAGACTGCTGTATTGTACTTTATCCAAAAACAAGTTAAACTTAACCCTAATTTTATAGCAGAAAACCTTAACGACATCTGTGCATCTATACAATATACTATAATTGGTATTCTGACAGACAAGTTAAAAAAAGCAGTTAAATTAACAGATATTAAACATATTGCCATAGGTGGTGGCGTATCTGCAAATAGCGGAATTAGACAAGCGTTAAAAGATGCCGAAACCAAGCATGGTTGGACAACCTACGTGCCTAAATTTGAATTTACCACAGACAATGCAGCTATGATAGCTATTGTTGGCTACCTAAAATTTTTAGATGGTGACTTTGCGGAACAAAATGTTATGGCCAACTCTAGACTTAAAATATAATTGCGATAGTACTAAAAGCAATAATTTATCTTCATTTAAACTTTAATTTTGTTTTTTTGTTGAAATTAAAATTCCTTTATACAAAATGAAAACCCTTATTAAACTTACTATTTGCTTACTAACTGTTTCTATATATGCTCAAAAAGATTTAGAAAAAGAATTAGATACTATTGTAACGGTAGAACAAGCTGAAAAATTTTTGGTAAGTAAAAAATCTAGAAAAAATAAAATTTTAATTTTTAACGAAGAAAAGCACAAAACCAAACTAGCTACAAAATTAATGAATACTAGTGTTGGTGGTACAGAGGTCGTTAAATCGGAATTTAACACAACACATTACAAGGTTATAGATAAAACAGACGAAAGACATTACCGTATTAGTTATATCTATTTTGATGGTAACACGTTAGATGCGACACAAATTGTACAATATAAAAATGAAATATTTAAATCTTTTGAAGAAGGTATAAGTTTTGACGATTTAGCAAAGCGTTATTCTATGGATAAAAACGCTAAACGTGGTGGAGATTCTGGATGGCTAAAAGAAGGAAAAATGCCTTTAGAAGTGGAAGAACAAGCCTTTAATTTAGATAATAAACTAGATACCCTTTATACTGTAAGAGTTGAAGAAAGCAATGGTTTTTATATTATTTTAAAAACCGAAAGAATTAAAAAGATTAAGGAAATTAAAGTTTTAAAGGTAATCGCAAAATAAGTGATATGCAATTATTTTACAATCCAGATATAGTTCCAGATACTAATCAATTTTCGTTTCCTAAGGACGAGAGTAGGCACATTGTTAAAGTATTACGTAAAAAAACAGGTGACCTACTTAACATTACCAATGGTAAAGGGTATTTATTTGAAGCTGAATTGACCATTGCAGATCAAAAAAACTGTGTTGTAAATATTTTAAACACCACACATCAAGCGCCTAAAAATTATCAATTACATTTAGCTGTTGCACCAACTAAAATGAATGATCGTTACGAGTGGTTTTTAGAAAAAGCTACAGAAATTGGTGTTACCAGCATCACACCAATAATTTGTGATCATAGCGAAAGAAAAGTAGTCAAAATTGAACGTTTTGATAAGATAATTCAATCTGCAATGAAACAATCTTTAAGCTGCTACTACCCTATTTTAAATGCGCCAATAACATTTAAAGACTATATTAATCAAGATTTTGATGGAGATACCTATATTGCACATTGCGAGGAAACCGATAAAAAATCTTTAAAATCACAAGTACTTCCTAATAAAAAAATTACCATTTTAATTGGACCTGAAGGCGATTTTTCTGTTAAAGAAATAAAAATGGCAATTCAAAATAAATTTATTCCTGTAACTTTGGGAGAAACAAGGTTACGTACAGAGACTGCAGCTATAGTTGCATGTCATAGTATTGCTTTTATAAACGAGTAATTTATGAAACTAAGACACTTAATAGTATTTTTGTTATTCTCTGTTTTCTTACATAGTCAAGATTTAGCAATACTAAAATATAAAGGTGGTGGAGACTGGTATAGTAATCCAACAGCACTACCTAACCTTATTAAGTTTTGTAACGCAAATATTGATACCAAAATAAATACAAAACCAGAAACCGTAGAAGCTGGAAGTAGTGATGTTTTTAGGTTTCCTTTGTTACACATGACAGGTCACGGAAATGTAATATTTGACGATGACGAAGCTGAAAATTTACGTATTTATTTAAAGTCAGGTGGTTTTTTGCATATTGATGACAATTATGGAATGCAACCTTATGTAGTGGCTGCCTTAAAACAAATTTTTCCAAATCAAGAATTAGAAGAGCTTACAACAACACATCCAATTTTTAGTACAGCTTTTTTATTTAAAGACGGATTACCAAAAATCCATGAGCATGATGGTAAAAGACCACAAGCTTTTGGATTATATCATGACACTAGATTAGTGGTACTATTTACTTTTGAAAGTGATTTAGGAGACGGTTGGGAAGATCAAGAAGTACATAATGATCCAGAAGACATCAGACTTAAAGCTTTAAAAATGGGAGCTAATATTGTTAAATATGCTTTTGAAAATTAATTTGAATAAGCCTAACTTCTATTACATACTTTAAATTATATTAGCTTAAATCATTTTAATTTTAACTAATATTATCTTTATTTACTAATAAGTATTAAATAGCATCTATAAATTTGCAACTTACACACTACAATTCAAAATTTAAACAACAACAATTTCCTGTAACAGTTGTATGTCAAAACGTTTCAAACGCACCAAATATTGGAAGTTTGTTTAGAGCTTGTGATGCTTTTGGTATAGAAAAATTAATATTTTGTGGAACAGACATTCCTTTAGGTAGAAAAATGACCAAAACTTCTCGTGCTACAGAAAAGTCTGTGAATTATGAAATGCATAAATCAGTATTAGAAGTCGTTAACAAATTAAAGGAAAACAATTATTTTATTCTTTCTTTAGAAATATCTACAAATAGTCAAGCATTAAATAAAGTTAAATTTAATCCTAATCAACCTATCGCATTAATTATAGGAGATGAAAACTTTGGAGTATCCGAGGAAGTCCTAAAAATTAGCGATGCCATAGTACATATAAATATGTTTGGCCAAAATAGTAGCATGAATGTTGTTCAAGCCACTAGTATCACACTATATGAAATTACTAAACAGTTTTCGCTAAAATAAATTTCAATAATTATATATTTACATATATGACTTCAAGAACAATTGCAAACGGAATTTTAAAAGCTTGTGCTGTCCTATTAGGATTAGCCTTATTGATATGGTTTGTGTATAAGATACAATCTGTAATTGTTTATTTGGTAATAGCTGGAGTTGTATCCCTGTTGGGACGACCATTAGTCGTGTTTTTAAAAAATAGATTAAAATTTTCCGATACGCTGGCTGTAGTATCTACCATGATATTATTTTTAAGTCTTGTTTTCGGGTTAATTAGTTTATTTATCCCTTTAATTATAGAACAAGGACAAAATTTATCTTTATTAGATATAGATTTATTACAATCTAATATCGAAAACTTATATAAAGAAGCAATAAGTCATTTTGGCTTAAGCACAAACGAAGTGGAAGAATCTTTCAAAGACTCTAAAATAATGTCAAAAATTAATTTTGGAGTTATACCAGAATTTTTAAACTATTTTATATCAGGACTAGGAAGCTTTAGCATAGGATTATTTTCAGTGCTTTTTATTTCCTTTTTCTTCTTAAAAGACAGCAAATTAATGAGTACAGGTATAGTAACTGTGCTTCCTAAAAAGCATGAAAAAAGATTAAGAAAATCGTTTGTAACTATTCGTGATTTATTAACAAGATATTTTGGTGGCTTAGTATTGCAACTATTAATACTATTTACAATTTACTCTATCGTACTATTAATTTTTGGAATCGAAAATGCTGTAATTATAGCAACACTGTGTGCATTACTAAATATAATACCATACGTAGGACCAATAATTAGTGCATTTTTGCTAATCCTGTTAAGTATGTCTAGTAATTTAGGCGAAAATTTTAGCGATGTAATTTTACCAAAAACAATGTATGTTATGATTGGTTTTATAATCGCACAACTTGTAGATAATTTTATTAGCCAACCTTTTATATTTTCTAAAAGTGTTAATTCTCATCCTTTAGAGATATTTTTAGTAATAATCATAGCAGGATTACTTTTTGGTATAGTAGGTATGATATTAGCAGTACCAACATATACAGCAATAAAAGTTATATCAAAGGAGTTTTTATCAGAATACAGAGTGGTAAATAAATTGACACAAGGCTTGGATGACTAATTTTAATAAAGCCATTTTAGACCCCAAAATACAAGAATTCATTAATCAAAATATTAATTCTGACCTAGCCAATTTAGCTTTAAAAGGAATTCCCTTTGATAATAATTTAAAACAAGATATAATCACACAAATTGAATCTAAAAAAAAGTGTGAAAAAAAATTACCGACTTGGTTTAATACTCCTAACATATACTTTCCGCCTAAACTTAATATAGAGCAAACATCCTCAGAAGTTACAGCACAATATAAATCTAATTTAATTTCAGGAAAATCAATCATTGATATTACTGGAGGATTTGGTGTAGATTGTTACTATTTTTCAAAAAAAGTAGATACAGTAATACATTGCGATTTAAACGTTAGTTTATCTGAAATAGTAGAAAAGAATACATCTAAGTTAAAAGTAAACAACATAACGTTTCATGCAAATGATGGACTAGAAGTTTTAAAAACTATTGGTAAAAAAGTAGATTGGATTTACATTGATCCATCAAGAAGAAATGATATTAAAGGTAAAGTTTTTTTACTTAAAGATTGCTTACCAAATGTTCCAGAAAACTTGGATATGCTTTTTCAGTATTCTAAGAATATAATGATAAAAACGTCACCAATCTTAGATATTACATCTGGAATTAGCGAATTACAAAACGTAAAACACATTCATTGTGTAGCAGTAAATAACGAAGTAAAAGAGCTTTTATGGATTTTAGAAAAAGATTTTAGTAATGAAATAGAAATCAAAACAATAAATATTACTAATAAAGATACACAGCGTTTTAATTTTACTTTAAAAAACGAATTAGAAACTACTCCTACTTATAGTCAACCTTTAAATTATCTATACGAGCCAAATACAGCCATTTTAAAATCAGGAGCATTTAATAGTATTGCAGGTATTAAAAACATATATAAACTACACAAACACTCGCATTTATATACAAGTAATGATTTAATTCAATTTCCTGGAAGACGTTTTAAAATAATCAAAACAATAGCATACAATAAAAAATCTTATAAGAAAGAAATAAACTTAAATCAAGCAAATATTACCACAAGAAACTTTTCTGAAACAGTTGCTCAAATTAGAAATAAGTTTAAAATTAAAGATGGTGGTAAAAACTATTTATTTTTCACCACCATCCTCGAAAACTCAAAAACTATAATAAGTTCAGTAAAAATTTAATCTAAAGTTAAAATGATTGGTTCATTAACTTCATTTAAATTGTTAATTACAATTTCTACTTTAGTACAAGTAGACATATCTAAAACAACTTTACTGTCTGATACATTGTATGCAGACCCATCAACACTAAAAATAGTTAGTCCTTCATTAAAACTTGACCAAGAAGATGAAGTTCCAGGAGCTACATTTAAAATTTCAATAACATTTTGGTCAATATCTATAATTGTAAACGTATACGCTATCGTTCCATTGTTAATTAGTCTAGATTGTGGATCTTGATTATCACAAAAAGTAGTTGCTGTTGCATTACTAATTTTTGTAGAATTGCCAGAGTTTTGACCCTCCAAAGGTTCTAGACTACAACTAGTTGATGAAAAAATAAGGCATAGACATGCCACGAATTTAAGTAGGTTATTCATTTATAAAAATTATTATATGTAAACTTTTGCTTACATAGCGATTTGGGAGTGCAAAATTAATCTTTTTTTCGAAACAAAATAATTTTTTTTTAAATTTTCGATGAAATGCAATATAAACACGTAATCACTTAAAAAACAACGCTTTATGTTGGGATAAAAAATAGAACACAAAAACCATATAAAACAAAAAAGCTTCAATATTTCTAATGAAGCTCTAAGTAAGCTATTTTTTTATTCATATTGCTTTCCTTATTCGTCGGTAATAAATTTATTAAATATTTAAACTTTTAAAAATAATAAACGCGTACTTAATTGATAATTTAAGAATCTTTAATAATACCATAAAAATGGTATCAAGCTTAATTATTAAGTGATATAACAATTATTACTTC